>QWCB01003651.1_pt1 | contig 11520 bp, 13 predicted proteins | sample 1972511 | NCBI WGS metagenome assembly QWCB01 (sample SAMN09866719, study PRJNA288562) | Human gut metagenome isolate term5_stool, whole genome shotgun sequencing... | isolation source: gut | host: Homo sapiens | place: USA: California
AACCCTACAGAGAATTCCTCGAAGGCGAAGTTCGTTACACGTCCTTGAAGAAGCTGTTCCCCGAACGTGCAGAAGCACTTTACGAAGCAGCAGAAAGAAACGCCAAAGAACGCTTCGAAAACTACGAACGTTTAAACGGCTAATTTCTTAAAACAAACAAAGGACCAGGTCATTGACTTGGTCCTTTTTGTATTAGAAAACCCTCGGTCTAACCGGGGGTTTTCTAATACAAAAATATTCATTGAGGAATTACTCCCCAATGGATATTATAGAGCCTTTGATAGATAAAAATTAAAAATACAAGAGTAGGATTATATAAAAATAGGGATATAGGCAAACTATGAGAGGATACAGGAAGTTGAAATATACTTAAATTTTATTGGTAAGTTTGAAATGCAAAAAAAGAGCTTATAAAAGAAGAATTTGAGGAATTAGAAAACTAAGGAAAAAGAGAGAAAAGAAGCGTGAGTACAATTATAGGTATATGAGGAAGCTAACAGAAAGGATGAATGATAGAAGTTTATTGACAAAACAACCACAAAATGATAATATTGTACATATACAATAAGTTCAATATTAAAAAGAGGAGGAAAGTTTGAACATTATCATAAGTAACAATCGAGATAAACCAATATATGAACAGATAGTTTCTCAGATAAAAAATATGATTATGAGCGAAGAATTGCTTGCTGGAGATAGTCTTCCTTCAATGAGATCATTAGCCAAATCAATTCATGTAAGTGTTATTACAGTTCAAAGAGCATATGAAGAATTGCAAAGAGATGGATTTATAGAAACTGAAATAGGGAGAGGCACTTATGTATTGGCAAGAAATAAAGAATTCTATAAAGAACAACAGCAGAAACGGATAGAAGAATATATGCAATTGGCTATCGCAGCTGCAAAAGAAAATGCGCTGCCTCTTGAGAAATTGATTGATATATTAAAAATTTTATACTTGGAGGACTAAGTTGATGGATAGTAGTTTAATACTAAAAAATGTGAATAAAAAATATGAAAAGTCAAATTTTGCCATCAAAGATATTTCTTTTTCAGTACCTGAGGGAAGCATAGTAGGATTTATCGGTGAGAATGGAGCCGGAAAATCAACGACTATGAACTGTATTCTAAATGTGATTAGAAGAGATAGTGGTACCATTGAGATATTTGGAAGAGAAATGACTGATGAAGATATAGACATTAGAGAGAATATTGGAGTTGTATATGATAGCAATAATTTTCCGGAATATTTGACGGCAAAGCAATTGGCTGACATTTTAGGGAGAATTTATAGAAAATGGGATGATTTTTGTTTTGAACAATTTCTTAGGCGTTTTGGATTGCCTGAATCTCAAAAAATAAAAACCTACTCTCGTGGAATGAGTATGAAGCTTGCAATTGCTGTGGCACTTTCACATGATTCAAAATTGCTTATTTTGGATGAGGCAACAAGTGGTCTTGATCCTATTATGAGAGATGAAATTCTTGATGTGCTTCTTGAATTTGTAAAACAAGAGAACCACTCCATTTTGCTATCTTCACATATTACAAGCGATTTGGAAAAAATAGCTGATTATATTGTTTTTATTCATAATGGTGAAATTATTTTGAATAAGACAAAAGATGAATTGATATATGAATATGGAGTTATCCGTTGTTCAGAAAACGATTTTCATAATATTTCATCGGAAGATATATTATCAAGTATGAAAAAAGATTATCAGATTGATGTGTTAATAAAAAACAGGAAATTGATAGAGAAAAAATATAAAAATTTAATAGTAGACAGCGTATCATTAGATGAAATAATGTTGCTGTTGGTGAAAGGAGAACGAAATGCAGGGATTGATTAGAAATCATTATTATAAAATAGTATCTAACCTAAAGATACTACTTATATTTATATTTTTGACTGGAGTTTCAATATTGATTTTCGGTGGTAGGAAGGAAATTCCTTTATTTGCTTTTCTATGCCTTAATGTTATAGGCTTTCCTTTAATCAATTCAATTGGTTTGAGAAAAGATAACATCGATAAGTGGAACCAGTATATTTTATCCTTACCTGTAAAGAGATGTGAAATAGTAAAGAGTGTATTTGCGACGCAAGGAATTACAATTTTAATTGGAAGTATGATTTCTGTTATACTATTTCTAATATCATTTGTAATTCATGGATTTGCATTTTATCGATATATAGATGTAGTCTTGTTATTTTCATCTGCAATAGGAATCAGTTTAATGATGAATGCGATTTTCTTGTCTATTTCTTACTTAGATTCAAATGATAGAACTGAAGCTATGAGTATTATTAGTTTAATAATCTCAGTAGCTATTATGGTAGGTCTAATAGCGGTAATAAATATTTTGCTTGAAAAACCGACAGATATGCAACTTATGATATTTGCAACAGGAAATTTAGTATTATCTATTGCTGCGTTTTTAATATCTTGTTCTCTGACCGTTAGTATTTATTCAAAACAGGACTGTTAGAATCATAGATAATTAAGGCTCCAAAATATCCATTGAGGAGTTACTTCCCAATGGATATTTTAGAGCCAGAATAAAACAGTTTGAACTTAATAAGAGATAGATAGTAGGACCATTTCAGACAAAATCTTGATAAGTGAAGCGTATAAAAACTGAATCGAATTGAAAAGTGTTATTATAATAATAGCAGCAGGTGTTGAGCAAAACTCGAAAACCTACTCGTAAGAGAAATATGTGAAAGAGAACAGCGACGATGAAAGATGCAAAATCCATAGGGTTGCTACGGCTCAGAGAAAATAATTGTAAAGACAGTCAACCGTTGATCAATGATATGAATCGAAACATTTACAGAATGTCGGGCAAAAAAAGTAGTTCAGATGGTAAGACTCCGCTTTATATAAGCGAATCGAAATGATCGGAGGCGTAGTATGAAGAGTAAAAATAGACTTAGCCAAAAATTTGCGTTAGACAGACGCTATTTTTTCGCCATGAGCCTATTGGCGGTAGGGCTGTTTGTTCTGGCATGGTTTTACCCCGAAAGCTTCCCGTCCAAAACATCTCTATTGCCACGAGGTATCGTGATGGATCAAGGTGATCTTCTCTGGTCCCTATTTTTCTTATCATCGTTTATCACCATGATCACGGGTTTGCTCTTTACATCTAAAAATCTCCTCGTTTGGGTAGTACTGGTTCTTTTGTCGGCACCCCATGTGTTCCTCTTATTAATCTTTACAGGTCTCGGCGAGGGAAGTTTGTTTCAAAGCTTCGTATCTGCGATTAGAGCCTATCTGTTTGTCGTTAGTCTTGGTTTGATAGGGTGATATCGAGTAGGTACATTTGACTGTTATGTTTATTATTAGGAATCTGGTGAAAGCCGGGTTCTTTTTTTCTCTTCAAAGCGTCAAGCGATGATAACTATATGGAAAGGAGGAATGAAAATGTTTGCCGTTTTAATTGAGAAAGATATTATTTTATCGTATACTAATGGAAAGGGAGGGATTAGATGAATTTTTACGAATTTTCCGCCAAAGACATTCACGGACACACCGTCGATTTCAGCGACTACGAGGGCAAAGTGGTGCTTGTGGTAAACACGGCCAGTCTCTGTGGATGCACCCATCAGTATGAAGGGCTTCAGCGCATTTACGAGCGCTACTATGACGACGGCTTTGTCGTCTTGGGCTTTCCCTGCAATCAATTCGGGGGCCAGGAGCCGGAAGATGAGGCGGCAATCGAGGAATTTGTACAATCTCAATTCGGCGTCACCTTTCCCATGTTTTCAAAGGTCAAGGTCATAGGAGAGGAGGCCCATCCGCTGTTTGTCGCCTTAAACGATGGCGACGATCCCATTCATTGGAATTTTGAGAAATTTCTCATCGATCGCGACGGCCACTTGCGTAGCCATTTCCCATCGGATCGGGAACCGCGAGACATGATCCACGATATCGACGAGCTATTGTAAATCCTGCTCCGAAAAGATTTACATCCTCTTTACATTGAAATCATATCGGTTTAATAGGTGGCCGATACAATGCATTTAGTTGATGAAGATTTTTTATAGGAGGAATCAAAGGATGAAATTTAAAAACGTAAAACTGGCCATCGGGGCCTCTCTCTTGGCACTGAGTCTTGTCGCATGCGCAGGCTCCGGCAACAACGCCAAGGGCGGCAACGATCAGGCGACAAATAATTCTAAAAACACCGCCAACGCGTCCAAGGGCGCGGAAGCTGGCGACTTGGATAAGCTGGGTCAAATCGCCGTCATCACCCGCGAAGACGGCTCCGGTACCCGCGGCGCCTTTACTGAAATTACCGGTCTTCTGGAAAAGAACGGCGAACAAGAAGTGGACAACACCACGGCATCGGCGACGGTACAAAACTCTACCAACGGCGTTATGACCACCGTGGCAGGCAACCCCTCGGCCATCGGCTACATTTCCCTTGGCTCTTTAAACGACACGGTCAAGGCCCTCACTTTGGAAGGTGTGGAAGCGACGGCGGCCAACATTTTAAGCGGCGACTACAAACTGGCTCGTCCTTTCCTTTTGGTCACCAAGGGCGAACCGAAGGAAGGCTCCTTGGAAGCCGACTTTATCAAGTTTGCTCTGTCGAAAGACGGCCAAGCCATTGCCGAAGAAGCAGGCTATGTAAAGAACGAACAAGCGGGCGATTACACCCCCGGCAATGTCAGCGGCGAAATCACCGTGGCAGGCTCCACCTCCGTCACCCCCTTAATGGAAAAATTAGTGGAAGCTTACAAGAAAGTGAACAGCGGCGCCAACATTCAAATTCAATCCAACGGTTCTTCCGCAGGGATCACCGCCGCTGCCGAAGGAACGGCACAAATCGGCATGAGCTCCCGCGAACTCAAAGATGAAGAAAAAAGCAAAGTTCAAGGAACGGTCTTGGCACAAGACGGCATCGCCGTTATCGTCAACAAAGACAATCCGGCGAAAGACATTACCTTGGAACAAATCAAAAGCATCTTTAAAGGCGACATGACCGCATGGGGCGATCTGGCAAAATAAACAAATCAAAGCAGGTGTCTTCGGACGCCTGTTTTTTTGTTTACATGGATTTTACATAAGCCATATCTTTTCCTAAGAATACCTTGATAAAGTAGCCGTGAAAAGGAGGAGGAGAATGCATTCAAAAGGTTTTGAAAAGACGTGGGAGTATATATTTCTGCTTTGCTCCCTCATCTCGGTTTTCTCGATTATTGTTATTTGTTACTTTATTTTTAAAAACGGCCTGCCCTTTATTTTACAGACGGGGATTGCGAAGTTTTTAATGGGAACGGATTGGAAGCCCACGGCCTCACCGCCGTCGTTCGGAATTCTGCCCATGATCGTAGGCTCCGTTTACGTCACCGTCGGATCGATTATCGTCGGCGTGCCCATCGGGGTCTTAACTGCCGTGTTCATGGCATTTTATTGCCCGAGTCGGCTTTACAAAATTTTGAAGCCCGCTGTGAACCTCATGGCAGGGATCCCTTCGATTATCTACGGTTTCTTCGGCCTCATGGTCTTCGTGCCCATGGTGCGCGGTTGGTGGGGCGGCACGGGGATGACGGTCTTTACGGCGTCGGTGCTTTTGGGGATCATGATTCTTCCCACGATCATCGGCCTCTCTGAGTCGTCTCTGCGTTCCGTGCCCACATCCTACTATCAAGGCTCCATCGCCCTCGGGGCGACCCACGAACGCAGCTTGATGCGGGTGGTGGTGCCGGCGGCGAAGTCGGGGATTTTGGCGGCGATTATTTTAGGCATCGGCCGTTCCATCGGCGAAACCATGGCGGTCATTATGATTGCAGGCAATCAGCCCATCGTGCCCGAGAGCATAAAAATGGGCACCCGGACCATGACGGCCAACATCGTCTTGGAAATGGCCTACGCGAGCGGCGCCCACCGAGAAGCCTTAATCGCAACCGGCGTGGTGCTCTTCATCTTTATCTTGCTGATTAATCTTGTCTTTAATGTTGTAAAAAGGAGGATGGACTGATGAAAACGCGCTCGGCCATTGTTCGCGGCCTTATCCTCGCGGCGGCCTTTACGACCTTCGCCGTCTTAATGATTCTCGTCGGCTATATCGTATTCAAAGGGGCACCCCATTTAAACGGAGCCATGTTTGAAAAAACCTACACCACGGAGAACGTGTCCATGTTTCCCGCCATTATTACCACCCTCATCGTCGTGGCACTCTCTCTTTTAATTGCCACGCCGCTCGGCGTCTTCACCGGCTTTTATTTGGTGGAGTATGCGAAAAAAGGCAGTCGCATCGTGGAAGTGATTCGCCTCACCACGGAAACCCTCTCCGGAATTCCCTCCATTCTCTACGGACTCTTCGGTATGTTGTTTTTCTCCATCGCTTTGAAGCTGGGTTATTCCATTCTTTCCGGGGTCTTTACTCTGTCCATTATGATCCTGCCCTTAATCATTCGTTCCACGGAAGAAGCCTTAATGGCCGTCAACGACAGTTTGCGTAGCGGCTCCCTCGCCTTAGGGGCGGGAAAACTTCGCACCATTATTCGCGTCGTCCTTCCCGTGGCCGTGCCGGGGATTTTGTCCGGCGTCATTTTGGCCATCGGCCGCTGCGTCGGCGAGACGGCGGCCCTCATGTTTACCTTAGGGACGACCACCGACATGCCCAAAAGCCTTTTATCCTCGGGCCGCACCTTGTCCCTTCACATGTACGTCCTTTCCACGGAAGGGCTGTTTGTGGATCAGGCATTTGCCACGGGCTTTATTCTAATCGTATTAACCCTATTAATTAACGCGTTCAGTTCCTTTATCGGATCGAAATTAGCAGGAGGCAATTAAATGAGTGAGACAAAACTATTCGTCAGCGACGTGGATTTGTGGTATGGCGACTTTCAAGCGTTAAAAAAGATCAATTTGGATATAAAGAGTAATGAAATCACGGCGTTTATCGGCCCGTCGGGTTGCGGGAAATCCACCATGTTAAAGAGCCTTAACCGCATGAACGATTTGGTGGAAGATTGCCGCATCGAAGGCCATATGCTCTTAGACGGGGAAGATATTTACGCGCCCGGCTACGATGTGAACCTTTTGAGGAAGCGGGTGGGCATGGTGTTTCAAAGCCCCAACCCCTTTCCCATGAGCATTTACGACAACATCGCCTATGGTCCCAGGACCCACGGCATAAAAAATAAAAACGATTTGAACGAAATTGTGGAGCGATCCTTAAAGGGCGCCGCCATTTGGGATGAAGTGAAAGACAAGCTCCACCAACGGGCCACGGAGGTATCCGGCGGACAGCAACAGCGGATTTGCATCGCCCGAGCCTTGGCCGTGGAACCGGAAGTGCTTTTAATGGATGAGCCCACCTCGGCGCTGGACCCGATTTCCACATTAAAAATTGAGGAACTGGTACAGGATTTGAAAAAGGATTATACTATTGTCATGGTCACGCACAATATGCAACAGGCGGCGCGGGTATCGGACAAGACGGCATTTTTCCTTACGGGAGAAGTCATTGAAATGGATACGACGGAAAGAATGTTTTCTAATCCGCAAGATACGCGCACGGAAGATTACATTACCGGTCGTTTCGGTTAATAGGGGGATGGCATGAGAAAACAATACGATTTGGAATTAAACGAATTAAATACCCAGTTGATAAAAATGGCTGCTGCGGTGGAACAAGCCGTGGCCGATGCCATGAAGGCATTAAAAGAGCGAGACAAAAAGCTTGCCGATGCCGTATCCGAAAACGACCGTGACGTGGATCGCATGGAGCGGCAGATCGAGGATATGTGCCTCATGCTACTTTTGAAGCAACAGCCTGTGGCCGGGGATTTACGCTTTATCTCCGCGGCTTTAAAGATTATTACGGACTTGGAACGCATCGGCGATCACGCTCAGGACATCTGCGAAATTTCTCTTACCATGGACGATAAGCCTCTTTCCGTAACCACGGATTTAATCACTCGCATGTTTGAAGAATCGACGGCCATGATTAAAATGGCGGTAGACGCCTTCATCACAAAAGACGAAGACTTGGCCACCCAGTGCATCAATCACGACGACGTGGTAGACGATCTCTTTGTGCAAGTGCGGAAAAAACTCATCGGCAAGTTGCAAAGCGGCAAAGAGGATCCCGAGGAATTGGTGGACCTTTTGCAAATCGCTAAGTACCTGGAGCGGGTCGGGGATCACGCGCAAAACATCGGCGAGTGGGTCATATTCTCCCTGACCGGTCACCACAAAGATTACCTGGGCGTAGAAACTTTCGGGGTGTAATATGATTTATTGTGTGGAAGACGAGGGCAACATTCGCGATTTAATCGTCTATGCCCTGAAAAACAGCGATTTCGATGTGCAGGGATTCGCTTCCGGCGAGGAACTCTTTGAAGCCATGGGCGAAAAAATGCCGTCTCTCGTGCTTCTGGACATTATGCTTCCCGGAGAAGACGGGCTCTCACTATTGAGCAAGATCCGCCGAAATCCCGCCACGGAAAAGATCCCTGTCATTATGCTGACGGCGAAGTCTTCGGAGCTGGACAAAATCGTGGGTCTGGACAAGGGGGCGGATGATTACATCGTCAAGCCCTTCAGCGTGCTGGAATTGGTGGCGCGGGTGAAGGCCGTTTTGCGCCGCACCACCCCGAAGGAAGAGGACGACGGGTCCATCGCCATCGACGGCGTCGTCATCGACAAGAAGAAGCGCACGGTGCTTGTAGACGGCGAGCCCATTAACCTGACCTACAAGGAATTTGAGCTTCTTTACTACCTTTTCAGGAACAAAGACATCGTCTTAAATCGGGAGAGCATTATGGCCCGAGTATGGGGCTACGACTTCGAAGGGGAATCCCGCACCGTGGATGTGCACATCGCTTCTTTGCGTCACAAGTTGAAGGAGAAGGCCTCGCTGATTGAAACCGTTCGAAACATCGGTTACAAAGTAGGATATAAGGAATGAACAAAAAGCTACGTCGATTCAGTTTTTTCATGGCGTTTATGATCGCCTTTATATTTCAAATAGCCGCATCCCTCGACTACCATAATCGAGGGATTCGTTCTAATGTCAATCGCCTCGACGTATTGGCAAATCGCCTGATACATACGGCAGATGAATCCGAACGCCTCCACCTTTTAAAAAACCGAAGCGTCGACAAAGACGACGGCATCGTCTACCTAAGCGGCGAAGGAAAGGTGCTTTATACCAACAGCCTTTCCGAGCGCACCGATGCCTTGGTCGACTATGCGAAACAAAGCTCCCTCAAGGAGCAGGAGAGCGCCGGATGGGCGGTGTATGCCAAGGGCTTTCTCGAAACTCAATACATTCGCACCACGGTGTTTGAAGACGGCAGCATGCTGATCGAGGTCATGGCCCACGACAGCATGATGGCCTCAACCTTCCACTACCTGCCATACGCAGTTATCGCCGCGGCGGCAGGGGGCATGGCCCTTTACTTGCTTCTGCTCTATTGGCTGGAGCGGAAAGAAGAGGAGGGGGTTTTTCTCATACAAAACTTTCGGCGCTACGTTCGGGATCCGGAATACAAAATGGAACTGAGTCCCCTGCACAAAACCTATGAAGAGGCCCTGAAGAAGGAAGCCTTGCGGCAGCACCATCAACTGGAAAGCTTAACCTCAAGGCTCACGGGCTTAAACGACATGGTGGAGAACATGACCGAGGGAGTGATCCTCGTCGGCGAAGATCGAAAGATCGTCTCCATAAACGAGGCGGCGGTGAAGCTCTTAAACGCTTCCCTCTACATTCATTTTCAGGGCAAGGACCTCCTTTACTTGTGTCGGGAACGGGATTTTTACGACGCCTTTTCCCGCGCCTTCGACAATCAAAAAGACGACGTACAGAAAATCGCTATGGACGGCGTGGTCATTAAGTTTTTCTTCGATCCCATATTTAACGACGCCGGAGCCTTTTACGGCATGCTGATTCTAATGATCGATGAAACCCAACAGAGTTTGGCCGAGCGCAGCCGCCGGGAATTTACATCCAATGTGACCCACGAGTTAAAAACGCCCCTCACCTCCATCTCCGGCTACGCGGAGCTTTTGCGTTCGGGCATGGTGGCGGAGGAGGATCAGGAGAAGTTTCTGGATATTATTCTCGACGAATCGAAAAAGCTTTTTGAACTTATCGACGCCGTGATCAGCATGAGCCGATTGGAAGAGAAGAATCGGCCGGAAGAATACCGCGTCGTGGACATGGAGGCCTTGGTGACGGATGTGTTGAAATCCTACGCGCCCGATGCTGCTCAGAAGGCGATCCATTTGGGCTTTCAACCGGATCGGGACAATCGCCTCTACACTCATCCGGACCTTATGCGGGAGCTTATAAGCAATTTGGTGGACAACGCCATCGCCTACAATGTAAAAGGCGGCAATGTGCGCATCGTCTTAGACGGAGACGATGCATCGACTTTCGTCGTCACCATACAGGACACGGGCATCGGCATCTCCTACGACGATCAACGGCGCATCTTCGAGCGCTTTTACATGGCGGATAAATCCCGCAGCTACAACGAAAAATCCACGGGGCTGGGCCTCGCCATTGTCAAGCACAATGTGGACAGCCTAAAGGGCAGCATCGAGGTGAAGAGCCAGCTTCATCACGGCAGCACCTTCCGCCTCAGCTTTCCGAAAAAGGGCATCTATTCCGCAAAGTCATAAAGGTGGATCTATAGTATAATAGGTATCGGAAAGAGGTGCCTATGTATAAACTATTAATCGTAGACGACGAAGCAAAGATTCGGGAGGTCATTCGAACCTACGCGGAATTTGAAGGCTACGAAGTAGCGGAAGCCGTCGACGGCATGGAGGCTGTGGAAATTTGCAAGCGCGAAGATTTCGACGTCATCGTCATGGACGTGATGATGCCCCGATTAGACGGCTTCAGCGCCTATAAAGAAATAAAAAAAGACAAAGACATTCCGGTTTTAATGCTCAGTGCCCGAGGAGAAGAGTACGATAAGCTCTACGGCTTTGAAATCGGCATCGACGATTACGTGGTGAAGCCCTTTTCGCCGAAAGAGCTCATGGCCCGCCTCTCGGTTATCGCCAAGCGAAACAGCAGCGTCAAGGAAAATCACGTGCTGGAATTTAAGGGGCTTTCCGTGGATCTCGACGGCAGGGAAGTCTATGTAGACGGCAAGCCGGTGGATATGACGCCGAAGGAATTCGATCTGTTGGTCTTTATTGCCGAAAACGAAAACATCGCCTTGAGTCGTGAAAAGCTCCTCAATAAAGTATGGGGCTACGATTTTTACGGCGACGATCGCACCGTGGATACCCACATTAAAATGCTGAGAAACAGCATCGAGCCTTACCGCCACTACATCGTCACCGTGCGGGGCGTGGGCTATAAATTTGTCGGCGAGGATCAATCGTGACCCGGGAGAGTATCGTGGATCAAAAGAGCATACGGGTGAAATTTTGGCTGTACTTTTCCGTCATGGCCTTGTTCATCTTGCTTCTTTTGTGGCTTTTGCAAATCGTGTTTATCAACTCCTTTTACAAATCCATGAAAATTCGCGACACGGAAAAA
>QWCB01004988.1_pt1 | contig 11520 bp, 9 predicted proteins | sample 1972511 | NCBI WGS metagenome assembly QWCB01 (sample SAMN09866719, study PRJNA288562) | Human gut metagenome isolate term5_stool, whole genome shotgun sequencing... | isolation source: gut | host: Homo sapiens | place: USA: California
CGGCAAGATGAAAACAATCGTTTCTACTTCGTTAATCAGTTTTTTGCTTTTAAGCATATTTCTTGGTATTTTCGGTGTTTGCAGTGCGCACTGGATGATGCGCACACTGCAAACACCTGCGGATATCATGGAGGAAGCCGTGCTGTATTTGCGCATCTATTTTGCAGGCTTCCCGTTTTTATTTATGTATAACATTCTGTCTACCATGTTTACATCCATCGGCGAATCAAAAATTCCGTTATGGCTTTTAATATTTTCGTCGGTTTTGAACATCATCATGGACCTTTGGATGGTGGGCGGTCTTAAACTGGGCGTGTTTGGCGCAGCACTGGCCACACTCATTGCGCAGGGCATCTCTGCCGTTCTATCTCTTTTGATATTCCTTTATCGTATGCGAAAATACGCAAGTCCCTTTCATTGGTTTGACAAAAGCGAACTGCGTTCCATGCTAAAAATCGCCGTTCCATCTGTTCTGCAACAATCCACCGTGTCCATCGGTATGATGATTGTGCAAGCGGTTGTAAATCCATTCGGTACGCAAGCACTGGCCGGCTATGCGGCAACGATGAGAGTGGAGAATGTTTTTTCGCTGATCTTTGTATCTATCGGGAATGCTGTGTCCCCTTTTGTTGCCCAAAATTTCGGCGCAGGCAAAATTGACCGTATTAAAAAAGGTTACCGTGCCGCTTTGCTGTTAGATGTATGCTTTGCCGTATTTGCATTTATCATCATCGAAACCATGCATACGCAAATTTCTTCGCTTTTCTTAGGCAAAGACGGAACGGCTTTAGCGTATCAGGTATCCGGCGATTATATGCAATGGATCGGCTACTTTTTCATATTTATGGGTATCAAAATGGCAACAGACGGTGTACTTCGCGGACTAGGGAATATGCCCCCGTTTTTAATTGCAAATATGGTTAACCTTGCCATTCGCCTGTCCGTAGCATTGATTTGTGCACCGCGTTTTGGTATTGCCTTTGTCTGGCTTGCTGTACCGGCAGGCTGGCTTGCAAACTTTGTCATTTCTTATGTGGCACTACGAAAATCCTGGCCTAAGGATACTTTAGCTTAAAATTCTTATTTTATCAAAACAGGTGCGCTCTAAATTGTAAGGCAAACAAAAACATCTTTACTTTACAAAGAACCCTCCCCTGTTCTGCGGCGTACGGAAAAAACCGTGCGCCGTAGTTTTATCTATATGGGAAAAGCAAGTGAAATTGCCGTAAAACAGCGTAAATAAAGGAAAAAAGCACCGAAAATTCGGTGCTTTTTTTGGCAGGGGCTTTATAATCAACTCAATGCGTAAACAGTCCACCGGACTGTTTACTGTCAAAAGTGCAGGCACTTTTGAATTTCGTGGTTCAAGTCCTTCTACTTTAACAACAAAACAAAAAAGACACCCGCAGGTGTCTTTTTGTTTTGGCAGGGGCAGAAGGACTTGAACCCTCGGCACGCGGTTTTGGAGACCGCTGCTCTACCAACTGAGCTATACCCCTATATCCATGGTGGGCCATCAGGGACTCGAACCCCGGACCAACCGGTTATGAGCCGGTGGCTCTGACCAACTGAGCTAATGGCCCGTAACCAATCAAGATGACTTACATATAATACCACTCAAAGCAACAATAGTCAATACTTTTTTGCCGTACGCCGTAAATTCTTTTCTCTACTTTTAGGAAGGCAATATCATTTTCGCACTTTTCATGTAAAATAGTAAATTATGCACGGAGGTAATAGGTATGAAAGGAAAAAAGATCACGGCAAAAGCGATTGCTGAATTTGAAGAACATCTTATCTTAGAAGAAAAGAGCACGGCAACGATTGAAAAATATATTCGTGATGTAAAAGCGTTTTCGGTTTATGCACAAGACGAGGTCATTACAAAAGAAATTGTTATCGCCTACAAAAATCATTTGCAGGAAAACTATGCTGTTTGCATTTTTGAATTGGTTTGATTTGAGAGTGAAATCATTAAAACTTCAACAGCAAGTATTTTGCTCGGAAGAAAAAGAACTGACAAGAGCGGAATACAAACGCTTGTGTCAAGCGGCAAAGCAAAAGAAAAATGAACGATTGAATTTAATTATTCAAACGATTTGTGCCACGGGTATTCGTGTCAGCGAGTTGCAATATATTACAGTTGAGGCGACAAAGTGTGGCGAGGCAATCGTAAACTGCAAGGCAAAAACACGCTCGATTTTTATCGTGAAAGAACTAAAACAAAAATTGCTCCGCTATGCAGCAGAGCAAGGAATAAAAAGCGGTATAATTTTTGTAACCAAAAGCGGCAAACCCATAAACCGCACGAACATTTGGCGAGAGATGAAAGCCTTGTGCAAAGATGCAAATGTCAATCCACAAAAGGTGTTTCCGCATAATTTACGCCACCTGTTTGCACGCACATTTTACGGTATTGAAAAAGATATTGCAAAGCTTGCCGACATTCTGGGTCACAGCAGTATCAACACAACTCGAATTTATATCATTTCAACCGGCACAGAACACCGCAGACGAATGGAAAATATGCACTTGATGATCATATAGAAAAAGCCACCGGATTCGGCGACTTGCTACATAATCTGCATTATGTTGTTTTAAATTTCTTTTTAGCACAGAAAACACAACTGTACACATAAAATATAGCATAATATTGACGAATTGTAAAGTATTGGCAAATAAAATAGACATGACAACAAAGCCTTTTCGCTCATATCTTTTTAATGATAAGGAGAAGGCTTAATTTGTTGTGCTAAATTTTGTATTTTTAAGGTTTAATCAGATCTTTATATAATCCAGATACAACATAATGCAGATTATGTTGTATCTAGAGGTGATTAGATCATGCCTAAAATAGCAGAAGTAATAAAATACGAGGGTGACAACAGTACATTCATCTGGAAGCACCCGCTTGAAGATTTTAATTCGCTTACTCAACTTGTTGTCCATGAGTCGCAGGAAGCAATATTTATGATGAACGGACAGGCTCTTGATTTGTTCGGTCCGGGCAGATATACACTTAAAACGCAGAATATTCCGCTCATTTCAAAGTACATAAACAAGACTACGGGCGGCAAAACGCCGTTTCATTGTGAAGTTTATTTCATCAACAAAACCGAGCAATTGGCAATTAAATGGGGCACGGACAGTAAGGTTCAGTTTATGGAGCCTACATATAATTTCCCTATTTCCATCGGTGCAAGCGGTGAAATGAGCCTGCGTGCAGAAGATTCAAGAAAACTGCTTGTTAAACTTGTCGGCACAGAAAACTTCCTGGGTCAGGATAATCTTGTCAGGTATTTTCGTGCATTTCTCATGACTAAGGTCAAGTCATATATTGCGCAGGTTATCCGTGAGCAAAAAATCAGCATTTTTGAAATTGATGAGCGTATAAACGATATGTCAGCCGCTCTTTTAAAAATGTTAAAACCCGATTTTGAGGACTATGGCATTTCACTTGAAAGATTTTTTGTAACCACGATAGTTAAGCCTGACGGTGAATCGACTTACGAAAAATTCAAATCACTTCATTTCAGACAGTATGCAGACATTGCCGAGGCTAAAATCCGTCAGCAAACGGCGGTTATTGATGCCGAAACACAGGCACAGCGTACCGTAATTGAATCGCAGGCTATGGCAACAAAGCGTCAGCAGGAGGGTTATACCTATCAGCAGGAGCGTGGCTTTGATGTAGCACAGGATGTGGCACAAAACGAGGCTGTCGGTCAGTTTACAAATATGGGCGTAGGCTTCGGCACTATGGCGGGAGTAGGCGGTGCAGTCGGCGGAGTTGTCGGCAATGCCGTAAGTAACGCTCTTGACAGTGCAAATCAGCCACAACAACCGGCACAGCCACAAGACGATATGGCACAGTTCCAGGCAAAAATACAAAAACTTCAAATGATGAAAGATTCAGGAATGCTGACTGATGAAGAATTTGCAAATATGAAGCAACAACTTTTGTCATCTATTATGTAGGAGGGGAAAAATGAAAAAAGGTATTAAATTTTATGCGCCTTGTTGGGCAATCGCACTTGCAGTATTTAATGCAATCACATTTGCCGTGCCGATTACGGTTAATGTTAATAAATTTACACCGTCTTTTTGGATAGGTTACGCATTTATTACGCTGATGTTTATCGCTCAACTTGCTTGCAGTATTTTGTTTTTTAAGCAGGACAGCAAAGAAAAGAGATTTCTTAATATTCCTATTATCAGCTTGAGTTATACGGCACTTCTTGTATCAATGATTGTCGGCGCTGTTGCAATGGCTGCACCGTTTATACCTTATTGGGTAGGCATTATTCTTGATGTGTTGATAGTCGCTTTTTATGCTATCGCAATTATTTCATCAAAAGCGGCGGCAGATACAATAGAAAATATTGATAACAAGGTCAAAACGCAAACATTTTTTATTAAGTCACTTACAGTCGATGCGGAAAGCCTTGTATCTCGTGCAAAATCGGAAGAAACAAAGGCGATAGCCAAAAAGGTTTATGAGGCAATCCGCTACAGCGATCCAATGTCAAATGAGGCTCTTTCGTCTATTGAATCTCAAATTACAATTAAATTCAACGAGTTTTCAAATGCAGTAATTGAGGATAATAAACCAACTGCAAAAGCTATTGGCAACGAGCTTATTATACTTGTTAATGACAGAAATACGAAATGCAAATTATCGAAATAAGAGGAGAAAACAATGTCGATATTTAAGTGTAAAATGTGTGGCGGAAGCCTTGAGGTAGAAAAAGGTCAAACCATTTGCGAATGTGAATACTGCGGTACTAAGCAAACGGTTTCCGCAACCGATGATGAGGTTGTAACCAATCTGTATAATCGTGCTAACAATCTTCGTATTAAATGCGAATTTGATAAGGCACAGGAAATTTACGAAAAAATCGTTGCAAAAAAACCTAATGAAGCGGAGGCTTATTGGGGTATTGTTCTTTGCAAGTACGGTATAGAATATGTCGAAGACCCTAATACATATAAAAGAGTGCCTACCTGTCACCGTACTCAACTTGAATCTGTTTTGACTGATGTTGATTATCTTTCTGCTATAGAAAATGCTGATTCTAACCAAAGGTTGATTTATGAGCAAGAAGCTAAAGAAATCGACAAACTGCAAAAGGATATTCTTTCAATCGTTCATAACGAAAAACCGTTTGATGTGTTTATTTGTTATAAAGAAACAGACGAAAACGGTAAAAGAACAGTTGAGAGCGTACTTGCCAACGATATTTATTATCAGCTTACGCAAGAGGGCTTAAAGGTGTTTTATGCCGCAATTACACTTGAAAACAAACTCGGTCAGGAATATGAGCCGTATATTTTCTCTGCGCTTAATTCCGCAAAGGTTATGCTTGTTGTCGGTACTAAGCCTGAAAACTTTAATGCTGTTTGGGTTAAGAACGAATGGTCAAGATACTTAAAGCTTATGAGTAATGACCGTTCAAAAACTCTTATTCCGTGCTTTCGTGATATGGACGCTTATGATTTGCCCGATGAGTTTTCACATTTGCAAGCGCAGGATATGAGCAAAATCGGTTTCATCAACGATATTGTCAGAGGTATTAAAAAACTCGTCGCACCGGCAAAGAAAGAGCCAACTAATACAGTAGTTGTCGAATCAAATAATACAGATATTGCACCGCTTCTAAAGCGAGCATTTATTTTCCTTGAAGACGGTAATTGGAAAGATGCTGATGAATATTGTGAAAGAGTGCTTGACATTGATCCCGAAAATGCACAGGCATATCTCGGTAAATTAATGGCTGAACTAAAAGTTCACAAGCAAGACGATTTGGCAAAATTAGAAACCTCATTTGATGAAAATGATAATTACATAAAAGCGGCTCGTTATGCGGATGAGAAACTTCGTGACAAGTTAAATTCATATTTGGATGTAATTCGCTATAACGCTGATGAAAAAATGTATAAAATATCTGTGGATTTAATGGCAAATGCTAAGACAAAAGAAGATTTTATCAATCTTGCAGAAAGTTTTGAATTATTGGAAAATTTCAAAGATTCAAAAGAATTAGCAGCTAAGTGCAGAGAAAAAGCAGAAGAAGCAAGAAAAGAATCAATCTATCTTAATGCAATTAAATTTTATAATAGCGATTCTGTTGCTAAGGTAAAAAAATCTATTGAAGAATATAATAAAATAGCCAACTATAAAGATGTTGACAACAGAATCCTGCTGTCTGAAGAAAAAATTAAGCAGCTCAATTCTATTGCTAATGAAAAACAAATTGCGTATTCGAAAAAAAGAAAGCGGAAATTTACAATTGTCTTATCTATTATTACTGTAATTATAGTTGGAATTATTTTGGCTTTTGTAATAACCAATGTTAATAAATCAAATAATTACAATTCCGCTGTACAGATGTTGGAGTCGGGTCAATATCAAGAAGCGTATGATTTATTTCGTGAACTTGGCGATTATAAAGATTCCGAAAAACAAATGGATAATGCTAAAATCGAAGCCCAAATAAGTAATTTAAAAAATATAAATGTTGGTGATGTAATAAAATTCGGAATTATTGGAGACGAGGATATTGAGTGGCAGGTGCTTGATAAAAAGGATAACGAAATATTTGTTATAACAAAGTATATTTATAGTTGTGACACATATGACGGTTGTGATTGGGAAAGCAGTTTTATAAGAAAAAAACTAAATACTGATGTCGGTTATAGTGATGACGGTTTTTATTATTATTTTTATTTTAATGAAGACGCAAAGACTATGATACAAACTACTAATGTTATATATAAAGATGAAAATGGCACAGAAAAAAATACTGCCGACAAATTGTTTCTCTTATCTGTTGATGAATATAACAAATATTTTAAAAATCCAAGTGAAGCGAAATGTACGCCTTCAAAAAACAATCCTTCAAAAAACGGTATATTAGATCATTGGGATTGTTGGATGCTGCGCTCACCGACGAGCGGTCTTTCAAGAGAAGTAGAGTGTGTTAGTGGATCTGGAGAAGTGCTTAACTCGAGCGATATTTATGACGAGTATTATGTAGGCGTTCGTCCTGCAATGTGGATAAATTTAGAAAAATAAATTAAGGAGATTTAATATGAATACTACAAATCCAAAAATAATTGGCCTTTGGGGCAAGGGTTCAAGAGGTAAAACACATACATTGAATTTAGTTGTCGTTTTATTAAAAAATCGTGGCGCAACTATTATTAAGGGTGAGATACCTGCCGATTTTAGCAAGGACGGTATATACATAGTAGAATATCATAATAAGAAAATCGGTATTGTAACTTACGGTGATGACGGTAAAACGCTTTCTAAGGCTTTTGGCGATATTGAAAACGATTGTGATTTGTATATCTGTGCCACAAGGACAAAAGACAGTTCGGTTGAATTTGTCAGGAGCGGATATTTCAATATTGTTTGGGTTGAAAGATGGAGCATTACTACAGAAAACTGCCAGCTCAATCACATGGATGAACTCCGCCAAAAGGCAAACGAACTTCAAGCTATGGGTATAATTGATATTATTGATGCCATATGATAAAAGAGCAGCCCCCGGGCTGCTTTTTATTTTTACACACCAAGCAAGACAGCAGTATTTCTAATAAACCCGGCGGTTTTTCTGAAGTCCGGCCGGTATGCGCGTGGTATAGTAAGACTGTGTGCCGGGCAACGAGAACCGAATATAGACAATCGCCGCCGGGCGTAACCCTGTAAAAAGCGCAAAAAAGACGGAACCGCTCTACATGGTTCCGTCTTTCGTTTTGCTTGATGGACTTACTCCCCCGCCTCGGTAGAGAGCAGCACCCGGTCGTTGTCAAACTCCTCACCGGAGGTAACCTTAAACTTATCCAGCAGATCCTTGGTGGTCAGTTTCTTCTTCTCCTCACCGCTTACATCATAGATGATCTTGCCCTCGTTCATCATAATCAGCCGGTTGCCGATGGCAATGGCGTCCTTCATATTGTGGGTAATCATAATGGTAGTCAGGTGATCTCGGGCCACGATCTTCTCCGTCAGATCCAGCACCTTCTTGGCGGTCTTAGGATCCAGCGCTGCGGTGTGCTCATCCAGCAGCAGCACCTTCGGCTTCTTCAAAGTGGCCATCAACAGGGTCACCGCCTGGCGCTGACCGCCGCTGAGCAGACCCACCTTGGAGGTCAGGCGGGTATCCAGCCCCAGATCCAGCTCCTTGAGCATCTCTGCATACTGAACCTTTTCTTTTTTACTAACGCCGGAACGCAGGGTTCGCCCCTTGCCACGGCGAGCGGCGATGGCCAAATTCTCGGCGATCTGCATATCCGCAGCCGTGCCGGTCATGGGGTCCTGGAACACACGGCCGATGAACTTGGCGCGCTTGTATTCCGGCAGCTTAGTCACATCCTTGCCGTCGATCACAATGGAACCGCAGTCCACCGGGTACACACCGGCAATCATATTCAGCATCGTGGATTTACCGGCGCCGTTGCCGCCGATCACCGTTACAAAATCGCCCTCGTTCAAGGTCAGATCAATGCCGCAAAGGGCCTTTTTCTCATTGATGGTGCCGGGGTTAAATGTCTTTTGTACACCTGTGATTTTAAGCATTGTCCTTGTCCCCCTTATTCGTCTTTACATGCTTGGCGCTCAGCTGCCCTTTCCAGTACGGCACGCCCAGGAACAGCGCCACCACCAAAGCGGAGAACAGCTTCAGGTCGTTGGCGTTCAGACCCATTTGCAGCACCAACTGAATGACAATATAGTAGATCACGCCGCCCAGCACCGCTGCCAGCAGGCGCAGAGCAAAGTTCTTGAACAGCTTGCCAAAGATCACATCGCCGATGATCACGGCCGCCAGGCCGATAACGATAGCGCCGCGGCCCATATTGATGTCCGCAAAGCCCTGATACTGGGCCAGCAGACCGCCGGACAATGCCACAATGCCGTTGGAGAGCACCAGTCCCAGCACCTTGTTGAACCCGGTGTTGATGCCGTTGGCGCGGGCCATGGCCTCATTGCACCCGGTGGCGCGCACGCCGGCGCCCAGTTCCGTGCCGAAGAACCAGTACAGCAACCCAATGATCACCAGCGCAAAAGCACCGCCGACGAGAATGGATTTGGGAATATACCGCAGGGATACCAAGATCCCGTATTCATCAATATTCAGCGCCACATTGGCACGACCGCTCATAATCCGCAGGTTTACGGAATACAGCGCCAGCTGGGTCAAAATACCTGCCAAGATCGCCGGTATGCCAAACTTGGTATGCAAAATACCGGTAACCAGTCCGGCAATACACCCGGCCAAGAACGCCAGCAGCATGGCCAGCCAAATGTTCATCCCTGCAATGGTACACACCACCAGCACGGCGCCGCCGGTGCCAAAGCTGCCGTCCACCGTCAAGTCGGCCAAATCGAGAACCTTAAAGGTCAAATACACGCCCACTGCCATGATACCCCAGATGATACCCTGGGCACAAGCACCGGGCAAAGAAGCTAAAAATCCGCTCATTGCACAATCTCCTTCAATTTAAAGTGCTAAATTCGCAAAGCGTAGTCCTATCTTACCAAATCCGCCGTAAAAAATCAAGTAGAGGACGCCAATATAAAGGACGCCAATCTCTCCACCACCGAACCACACGCCGAATCAACCACACAAAAACCGGGCAGCATTTCTGCTGCCCGGCATCGTAGCAATGTTTAACCTTCGATTGCCTTGTAGCCGTCTACCACCTTCACGCCCAGTGCCTTGCAGCGGGCGGCGTCATATTCCTTGGTCAACTTATCTTCCGGCACAAACTCAATGTCCATGGTTGCCGGGTCTTTGCCGTTAACCAGAATGTCATAAGCCATTTCGCCGGCCTTGTAGCCGATGTCGTAATAGCTGATGGACAGAGTGGCTATACCGCAGCCGGAGCAAATGCCCTCCTCACCGGCAATAATGGGTACGCCGGCAGGCTTTGCAATGTTGTCAATGGTCTTGGCGCTGGAGGCCATGGTGTTGTCTGTGGGAACATACAGCACATCGCTGTTCTGGCAAGCCAGCTTGGTCACAGAAGCGATCTCATTGGAGTCCGCAGCGGTGTATTCCTTCACCTCCAGGCCCATTTCCTTCAGCTTTGCGCCCACAACGGTAGCCTGGTACTTGGAGTTTTTCTCCGCTGAGCAGTACAGAATACCCACTTTCTTGGCATTCGGCACCCACTCTTTAACCATGGCGGCCTGCTTATCCAGCGGCGCCAGGTCGGCGGTACCGGTCACATTGATCCCGGTCTTGGTGGCAGTCTCGTCCTTCAGACCCAGAGCCACGCCGTAGCTGGTGACGGAGGTACCCACAATCGGAATGGTGTTGGTTGCCGTGCGGGCAGCCACCAGTGCATCCGTAGCGTTGGCCATGATCAGGTCCACATTCTGGGACACATACTGGTTAACAATGGTGGAGCACAGGGTGGAATCGCCGGCGGCGTTCTGCTCTTTGAAAGTCACCTTGTCGCCCAACTTGTCCGTCAGCGCCTTCTTAAAGCCCTCGGTAGCCTTGTCCAGTGCCGGATGCTGCATGGACTGGCAGATACCTACGGTATAAGTGTCCTTGGCACTGCCGCCGGAACAACCGGCAAATACAGAAGCCACCAGCAGCCCGGACAGCGCCACGGCAGCGATCTTCTTCACAACCTTATTCATTGTAATAACCCCTTTTCTCGGTAAATTTATGATGATTTTAGTTTAGCACATAAAAGCGTTAAAGTCAACACCTTTTTTCTTGCATAAATGCCTGCCCGGGTGTATAGTGAAGTTATCCTAACGAAAAGAGGATATTCCTATGCAACTGAACCCGTACCAGGATCTGCCCTGGGAGTAGCTGATGCCCACCGCCCGGCGGAAGCTGCTGTGCAGCGACAAAAACTATATGTTCGTCTTAATGGAGTGCAAGGCCGGCACTGCCCAGCCACCCCACAGCCATCCCCACACCCAGGTGGATTACCTACTGGAGGGCGAGATTGATATGCAGGTGGGTAACGAAGTGCGCCGTATGCACGCCGGCGACATTGTGCAGGTGCCCGGCAATGTGCCCCACGCCTTTTGCCGGGTCTACCAAGATACCCGCTGGCTGGAATTCTTCACCCCTGCCCGAGAGGACATTTGCCCCGGGAAGAACAGAAAGAAAAAGAATAATTCAAACCCTTTGGCGCCCCTTGTTGCAAGGGGCGCGCTTTTTTGTTTTGCTTGTTCCAATAAATAAGTAAGGGCGGCAATCTGCCGCCCTTACCAAAATTACAAACAACATCACACCACCTACAAAGCCCGACGCTTCCTTTTCCCTGCCTGCCGAATATAAAGCGCCCCGCAAAATCCGGCGCAAACGACGGCAGCAATGGGCACGGCCCACCAAACAGCCCCGGTGCCCAGGGGTGCCGCCAGGCACGCACCCACGCACAGGCACAACGGCAGCGCACCGGCGGTAACCAGCGCCGATTTGGCTCGGTTTACCGACTGGAAATAGGCACTCACCGTCAGTACCGGCGGCAAGAACAACAGAGCCGGTG
>QWCB01011523.1_pt1 | contig 11519 bp, 10 predicted proteins | sample 1972511 | NCBI WGS metagenome assembly QWCB01 (sample SAMN09866719, study PRJNA288562) | Human gut metagenome isolate term5_stool, whole genome shotgun sequencing... | isolation source: gut | host: Homo sapiens | place: USA: California
ATGGAGCATGGCATCATAATCGTTGTAAACCTCTTTAATATGAAACAAAGCAGCCAACCGCTCTGCCTTTGAAAGACTTTGCGGTCGGCTGCAAATGGCTTGAATCGTAATACCACTGATTTCTTGGACTACGGGAATCATTTCGTTGACGATTTTACCCGTTCCAATTATTCCAATGTTCATTTCATTTTTGTTCAAAGTTTGCCATGGTTGCTTATCGCTTCGCTTCTGTTTCGTCCTTCACATAGTTTGGAAGATGGAATTCATAGGAGTTATCAAACACCTGCCCTACTTTATTGATTTCAAGCAAAGTAGTACCACCGTTCTTCCCGAAGCTGCCGCTGAGGTAGGCAATTTTATCCTCTGGTTTGATATATCCCTTCTGACGGAGCATCCTAAGGGCTGCCGTAAAGAGGTATTCAGAACTGGTATGTTCTTTTTGGTATATAGGAATAATTCCGTAACTCAAGTTCAGCAATCGTTGCGTTTTCTCTCTATAGCAGATGGCCAAGATAGGTGTGGCACCGCGGAAAGACGACAGTGTGCGAGCCGTTTGTCCCGTCTCGCTGGCCGTGATGATGCCCTTCACGCCCAGTCGACGGGTAGATTCAATGGCTGAATGTGCCAAGAATTCCCGCTGGGTTTCATAACCATGAGCCATGGGATTGATGGTTGTTTCCCATGTTCTGTCGGCTTCGGCCTGCTCAGCGATGCGCGCCATGGTTTGTACAGCGTCTACAGGATATCGTCCAGATGCCGTTTCACCACTGAGCATCAATGCATCTGTCCGAGAATAGATGGCGTTGGCAATGTCGGTTACTTCGGCTCTCGTGGGTCGCGGATTGTTAATCATAGTGTGAAGCATCTGCGTAGCCACGATGACCGGCTTTTTCTTCATGACGCATTTGCGGATAATCTGGCGCTGGATGCCGGGTATTTCCTCGATAGGAACCTCGATACCCAAGTCGCCACGGGCAATCATGATACCATAAGAGGCATCTATAATCTCATCGATGTTATCAACACCTTCTTGATTTTCTATCTTTGAAATGATTTTGATGTCGCTGTGGTGTTCGTCAAGGATGTCTTGCACGGCTTTTACATCCTGCGCATTGCGTACAAAAGAATGCGCAATGAAGTCAATGTCTTGCTCGATAGCAAAGAGAATGTTGTGTTTGTCTTTCTCGGTAAGTGCGGGTAAGTCGATGTGTCTGCCTGGTATATTCACGCTTTTATGAGCTCCAAGAACGCCATCGTTCATCACTTGTGCCACCAGCATGGGGCCGATGATATCAATAACTCTCAAGTCGAGAGCCCCATCATCAATCAAGATGTCATTACCAACTTTCAAATCTCTTGCGATGTCAACATACGAAACGTTGATGATGTCGTGTGTGGTGTCTACGTCCGGTCTGCCGAAAATCTTCACAATTTCTCCCGTCTTGTAAACTAATGGCTCAGTAACGTTCGTGGTTCTCACTTCTGGTCCCTTGGTGTCAATTAACAATGCCAGGTGGGAAGAAACTGCACGAGCATTCTTGATGATCTCTTTCATCCCCTCAATAGTGGCGTGAGCAGTATTCATACGCACGACATTCATACCCGCGAAAAACAATTTTCGTAAAAACTCCTCACTGCAATTCCGATCACTGATCGAACATACTATCTTTGTTTGTTTCATGATGATGATGATTCATTTGATGTATGACCTGCACAAAAAAGAAGGTTCAGGCCAAATCATCAATGCAAATATTGCTTTTTTATTCTATGCAAAATTACAAAAGATATCTGATACGTCCAAATGATTTTAAGTTTTTCAAAGCCTCATTCCTACTGGTTTAGCACACAATATAAAATTTAACACGAGATGGTGTTCATAGTTATGAGAAAGATTCTTTATTAGGCATCTTGAAAGCCATCTATCCATCCTTCTTCCCATCGTATTTCCTTTTCAGCCTTATCGTCCGCATGAGGGTTGTTAACAGACAGTCCCATCAGCCTGATAGCTCGATGGGAGTAATCCACCTCACGTAACAAACTCTTTGCCAGAGGTAGTATTTGGTCTTTGGTTTGCAAGCAATGATCTACCGTTGCGCTTCTGGTTATTTGCGTAAAATCATCAAATTTGATTTTCAAGGTCAGTGTCTTGCCTTCAAAATCAGCCTCTTTGATTCGTTCAATCAGTTCCAACACCGTGTGGTAAAGTTCAATTAAGACGGCTGAGCGCAGGGTTAGATCTTCCTGGAATGTACGTTCGCAGCCAACAGATTTGCGTATCCAATGGCTGACGACAGGCCGTTCATCATCGCCTCTGGCATCATGATAGTACACGCTGCCCATCTTACCAAACACGTCAATCAAGTGTTGTTCAGAAACATGGCGTAACTGTTCGCCTGTAAAGATTCCCATTTTATGCATTTGCTCAGCTGTCTTTGGTCCGATGCCCCAAAAATTTTCTATCTTCAACTGACCTATAAAATTGTACGCATCTTCATGACTAATCTCAAACAATCCATCAGGTTTTCGATAATCAGAAGCTATCTTGGCTAGAAATTTATTGAAAGACACGCCGGCAGAAGCAGTTAAATGAGTAGTTTCTCGTATCTTATTCTTGATTTCAAGGGCGATGGTCAAGGGATTGTCTATATCCTTTTTATTGTTAGTTACGTCCAAAAATGCCTCATCCAAAGATATAGGTTCAATGATGTCCGTGTATTCACGAAATATCTCACGAACCTGTATGGAAACTTCTCGGTACACCTCTCCTCTGTGAGGCACAATGATTAATTGCGGACACAGACGCTTGGCTTTGCTCATGGCCATGGCCGAATGCACGCCGAACTTGCGCGCCTCGTAACTTGCCGTGCTCACTACCCCACGCGGTCCGTCGTGACCTACCGCGACCGGTTTGCCTCTTAATTCGGGATGGTCACGCTGTTCTACCGAAGCGTAAAAGGCATCCATATCAACATGGATTATTTTTCTCATCATGCAAATCTACACATTTATTATATATTGCACAAGAGCAACGCATTAAAGCTCACAATAATGACTCGTTAATTCTAACAAAATACAGCTGTAAATATTTTGATATCTAGGTATTTATCATTAACTTTGGCGATACGAAAAGAAACCTTTCATAAACTAATTTTAAACAAAGATGACTTACAAGATTATCGACGTCGAGGGTATCGGCAACGTAAATGCAAAAAAACTTGTTGAAGCAGGTATCAATACAGTGGATGATTTGCTGCAAAAGGCAAAAACTCCAGCCGGCCGTAAAACCCTAGAAGAAACTACAGGGATAAGTGGTAAAAGTATTCTGAAGTGGACAAACCATGCTGACTTGATGCGCATTAACGGTGTAGGTCCACAGTTCTCTGAACTTTTGGAAGCCGCTGGTGTTGACACGGTGAAGGAACTGAAACACCGAGTAGCAGAGAATTTACAGCAAAAACTTGAAGAAATTAATAATAAGAGAAACTTGGTAAACCGCGTATCGCATTTAATATCCTTGAAAAACATGTTTCGAATTACAAGTTATTCTCACATCTCCACAATCTTAGGCTAATGCAATGAACTGAGAACATGGATATGATGGTAAAGCTTGTGACATAAAACGGGGAAAAAACAGCTGCACCAGTTGCATAGCACAAAGGTAGATTCATAAAGGTGAAATGGGTATATTTTCTTAATGTAGATATATAAGTTCTTGGATAAGAACTACTTCTGAACTATTTTTATGAAGTATTTTGGCAAAAATAACTAAATATATTTCTCTATCACGCAAAAAACAACTATATTTGCAAATCAAAATTGAGGTACGAGATAAAAAATAACAACAAATAACAATAAATACAATGACGAAAGCAGATATCATCAACGAAATTTCAATGTCTACCGGCTTACAGAAAAAAGAAGTAGCAGCTGTGGTAGAATGCTTCATGAGTACTGTAAAGGATAGCCTTCTCGAGAAAAGAGAAAATGTTTATTTGAGAGGTTTTGGTAGCTTTATTATCAAGCACAGAGCGGCAAAGACTGCAAGGAACATCCAAAAGAATACCACAATTACAATTGATGCACACGATTTGCCCAGCTTTAAACCATCTAAGAGTTTCATCAATGCGATGAAAGCGTAAGGCAACTTTTAAGTTGAGAATTATCAAATTGGTATTCTACATCTATTAATATAGAAAATTTAGTACAAAACATATTATTTTTAAACATTTAAAATTATGCCAAACGGTAAGAAAAAGAAGGGCCACAAGATGGCTACGCACAAGCGTAAAAAAAGATTAAGAAAGAATAGACATAAGAGCAAATAACATGGCTTGATAGTCTATATAGACAGTGGGGCGCGTCAAAAAGTCCTATGAAGGATATTTGACACGCCCTTTTTTGATGTAACTAAGCAAAGTAAGAAAAGAAATGACCAGCGAAGTTGTTATTGACGTCCAGGAGAAAGACATTGCCACGGCTCTGTTAGAGGATAAGCGTCTGGTTGAATACCAGAACGAACCGCGCTCTGCAACTTTCTCTGTTGGAAATGTCTACATTGCAAAAGTTAAAAAACTTATGCCAGGTTTGAATGCCTGTTTTGTGGATGTAGGATATGAAAGAGACGCTTTTCTTCACTATCTTGACTTAGGGAGCCAATTTAATTCGTATGCGAAGTACTTAAAACAAGTACAAAGTGACAGAAAAAAACTTTATCCATTTGCCAAAGCTTCACATCTGCCAGACCTCCAAAAAGACGGTAGCGTTCAGTCAACACTGACCTTAGGGCAAGAAGTATTGGTGCAAATTGTTAAAGAACCTATTTCAACTAAAGGTCCACGACTAACTGCTGAGTTGTCTTTTGCAGGTCGCTTTTTAGTTTTGATTCCCTTTGGTGACAAAGTTTCCGTTTCTTCAAAAATCAAAAATGGTGAGGAACGCGCCAGGTTGAAACAACTCGTCCGCAGCATCAAACCTAAAAACTGCGGCGTCATCGTACGCACGGTGGCAGAAGGAAAAAGAGTTGCTGAGTTAGATGGCGAAATGAAAGTGTTGACAAAGCGTTGGCAAGATGCGATTGTCAAAGTACAGAAAACTCAAAAACGACCTCAACTAGTATATGAAGAAGCGGTACGAGCAATCGCTTTATTAAGAGATATATTTAACCCAAGCTTCGAGAATATTTATATTAATGATGAAGAAGCATTTAGGCAGGTTAAAGACTATGTCACGTTAATAGCCCCGAGCAAGTCGGGCATTGTGAAGCGGTACACGGGCAAAGTGCCTATCTTTGATAATTTCAACATCACAAAACAAATTAAGTCTAGCTTCGGTAAGACCATCAACTACAAGCATGGTGCCTATCTTATCATTGAGCATACCGAGGCCCTTCATGTCGTGGATGTAAATAGTGGGAACCGAACACGAAACGAAAATGACCAAGAAGCAAATGCGCTTGAAGTAAACCTTGGGGCAGCAGACGAATTGGCACGGCAGCTCAGACTGCGTGACATGGGAGGCATTATCGTTGTTGATTTTATCGACATGCATCTTGCTGAAGACCGACAGATGCTCTACGAGCGCATGTGTAAGAACATGCAAAGTGATCGTGCACGTCACAACATTCTCCCACTGAGCAAGTTTGGATTGATGCAAATCACTAGACAACGTGTAAGACCTGTAATGGATGTCAATGTTGACGAAACATGCCCCACGTGTAATGGCACAGGTAAAATTAAGTCTAGCATTTTATTTACCGATCAACTTGAACGAAAAATTGACAAACTAGTCAACAAAATAGGAATTAAACGGTTCACTCTCCATGTTCATCCGTATGTAGCCGCATATATCAATCAAGGAGTGTTCTCCCTGAAACGTAAGTGGCAGATGAAATATGGACTTGGAGTTAACGTCATCCCTTCACAAAAACTAGCGTTTTTGCAATATGAATTCTACAATTCAAAAAAGCAGTTTATTGACATGAAGGAAGAGATAGAAACAAAGTAAACTTTCTGATACAACGGGGATGAGCATGCCACAAGCGTGTCCATCCCTGTTGTTTTTATTATTTACCATATAGCATATTCCACAATAATACATTGTAGATCATGAACAAGAAAGCCCTACTCACACTCATTTCATGTTGCCTGCTCATGGGCATTCATGCGAAAGACATGTCGCAATACGAATGCTTCAGCCTCATGAAGGGCAAGATAAAGCCATCGGTGGCGCCCATGCTCAAGACAACCTGGGGACAGAATGCACCCTATAATCTACAATGTCCGCTGGCTCCTGGCAAGAACGTACACTGCAAGACGGGCTGCGTAGCCACTGCCATGGCGCAGGTTATGAAATACTACGGTTATCCAGCGCACGGACAAGGCAGTGTGAGCTACGCATACGTGGGCAACGACGGACTGACATACTTCGTTGAGACCGACTTCAGCAAAAGCACCTACGATTGGGAGAAGATGAGAGAGGCCTACACTCCTGGTGACAACAGCTCGGACGAGGAGAAGCAAGCAGTGGCAAAAATCATGGCCGACTGTGGTGCTGCTGTGAAAATGGAGTACAGGCTATACTACAGTGGCGCATTTGACATGGATGTGGCACAAGCTCTGAAAGACCATTTTGCGTACGACGATGCCGTGACCTACCTGTCAACCTTCTACGAAGATATAAATGACAGCATATGGTACACCACGCTGTACCAGCAACTTTCAGACGGCATGCCGGTCATCTACGGAGGAAGTTCGCCCTATGCGCCACATTGCTTCGTCATCGACGGCTACGACGACAAAGGCAATTTTCATGTAGTATACGGACTGGGAGGCGGCGACGGATTTGTGGATCTCAAAAAGATACCTTACCAGAATCAATCGATGACATTCAATATCAAGCCACGGAAGGTGTCCAACGCGGTGGACAAACACCTCGCAGACAGCCGCACGCCCATGGAGAAGGCACGCTACCGACTAGACGGAACCAGAATCAGCAGGCCGCAGCGGGGTGTCAACATCATCGTGATGGACGATGGAACGGTGCGCAAGGAGATAGTAACAGCGCCTTAACAAGTTTTCCATTGTTGTTTGCTAAAACTTTTTATTGCCATATAAACCCCAATCTTGCATTAGAAAGAAATGAATTATAATTGTCTTCGTTCTTCAGTTTCGAGATAGATATTAGGCCAAAGAGTTGTTATTGACTTGGAATGTCTTCAAGTCGTTTAGTATTTTACTTTATCATCAAACTCTACATGCACCTCCAGGTTGAACTCACGAACATATAAGAGGTCGAACAATGAGAAGTAGCAATGGTCATAAAGATTATGGAAGGGCTGTATAAGATGCAGATCTTTTGACCATTCTCTGTTCAGTCCCTCATTCCAGTTGTCGTTCTCATCGTCCATTCCTATCCAAGACTCTAATGTATCATAGCCACTATGCTCAGGAGGGTACATTCTACTATAACGGAGCGACCAGGCACAACCATCATCATAGAGTGCACAGAAACCTCCACATGCGAGAGCATCCCACACCTGTTTTGCCGTTTCGGTCTGAATAGGATGTAGTTCTGGATATTCGTAACCCAAGTATATCTTTCCTTCCACCTCGAAATCTCCTGAGCAATCTTCACGACGCAAGCATTCTTGGTAAACTGCCATTGTTCGGCGAAATAGCTCAGCGCAAGCATTTCGGAGTGCATCATTGAAATCAATGAGGAGTTGCTTCGTCTCATCGTCATACACATTCAGATGCCATAGTATGTTGCGACGCTGTGCAAGCAAGTATTCCATTAAATTCTTTTCTTCATCGGTGTATCCGCACTGCTCGTTTATTCTTACAATATCTTCCTCCAGCATGACTATCTTATATACCAAAATTTATAATATTTTTACTTGAAAAAGAAAATTTACTTTAGTTTCGATTCATATATATGCGGTTATCAAAGTTTAATTTGATGTAAATGGATAATCAACTTCAAATACCCACATTGCACAGCGAAGGCTAATAAACTCTTTGAAAAAATTCAGTTGAATAACGCCAGCTTGAGATCGCGAGTAACTGGGTGGGTACGCATTTTAAGTAGAAGTTGTTACGCCTCCAGCAAAATCCGAGAGGTAACGCTTCAATCATGGTATGGTTAACCTCTACTCATTTACTATTCGTAAACCTCGTCGATACCAAACTCATCTACGTCCCTATCATCTCTGTCGCACGGATTATAGCCATCAGGTAGTCCAAAAGAAGCATCTGGTTTATATCCTAACGAAGCTTCTTTATAAACTCTTTTCATGAAGTTAGCCCATATTGGCAAAGCCATGGTTGCCCCCTGCCCCATCCTCATTGAGTCAAAATGAATGTCGCGGTCTTCACCGCCTACCCAACATCCACTTACTAATTGTGGCGTGAAGCCCATGAACCAGGCATCAGAGTTACGGTTTGTAGTACCCGTTTTCGCTCCTATCTCTCCATCGATGTTGTACTTGAAACGCAATCGACCTGCTGTTCCTCTGTCGACAACTTCTTGCAGAAGAACCAACATTTTATTGGCACTCTCTGCACTGATCACTTCGCTCATACGAGGCTGGAAGGTTGCCAGCACATTCCCCTCATTATCTTCTATTTTAGAAACGAACATCGGAGCAGTACGGATTCCGTGGTTGGCGAACGTGGTATATGCGCTGACCATTTCGCCAACAGAAACTTCACATGGCCCTAAACAAAGTGCCATGGAGGGATGAATGTCTGGGTTCTGAATACCAAAGTCGTGGAGCATACTCACAAACAGCTGTGGATTCAAACGGCTCATTAAGTATGCCGATATCCAGTTGTTCGAGTTTGCCAAGCCCCATTTCAGCGTCACCATCGAGCCATATCGTCTTCTACTGGTGTTTCTTGGCGTCCAAGGCTTGCCCGCCACCATATAGGTTCTCTGCACGTTGGGGGCTTGGTCGCAAGGAGAAAAACCGTTCTCCATGGCCAAGGAATACAGAAAAGGTTGTCGACAGGCGTATTGAACGACTTCTTGATTTCTGCTTCAGTGGCTCCTGAGGCTTTCAATACCCTATAGCGTTCACTTCCTCTCATAGACCTGTTCAAAATAGATCTGATTTCTTTCGGTGTCAGCGCTTTGGTAAAGGGAGCGTTGGGTCGTTTGGCTTTCTCTTTGTCAAAAGCCGGTTGCAAGAACTTAGCAACATGGTTATAAACAGCCTGTTCAGCATATAGCTGCATGCGCGAATCTATGGTGGTAAACACTTTCAAGCCATCTGTGTAGACATTATAAGGCTTTCCATTTCTCTTAAAATTCTTATTGCACCATCCATAAAGGGGATCTGTATTCCATGCGATGGAATCAAAGACAAATTGATTCTGGTTCCAGGAAGGATAATCAGAACGATCTGGACGTGTGGCCATCATATATTGGCGCAGAAATTCACGGAAGTAGGTAGCCAATCCATTCTTGTGATCTGTACGGTGAAAGTTCAACTTCAGCTTTTCATCTGCGTACTGGTGATATTCTGCTTTCGAAAGATAGCCGGCCTTCTGCATTTGCCCAAGCACGACATTACGGCGCTCGGTACAACGTTCAGGATAACGAACGGGATTATAAAGAGACGGATTCTTACAAAGACCGATGAGCATGGCCGACTCTGTGACAGTCAAATCTTTTGGCTCTTTGTTGAAATATGTATTTGCAGCAGTTTTAATTCCTACTGCATTGTGAAGAAAATCAAAATAATTAAGGTATAAAGCGATGATTTCTTCCTTGGTGTAATTACGTTCCAACTTCACCGCGATGACCCATTCAATGGGCTTTTGCAGCATTCGTTCCAATGTACTTCTTGCCGTTTCCGAATAGAGCTGTTTAGCCAACTGCTGCGTAATGGTTGAACCGCCTCCGGCATTTTCTTGCCCAAGTATTCCACGCTTGATGATAGCGCGCCCCAATGCGAAAAAGTCGATTCCCGAATGTTCATAGAATCGTTCATCCTCTGTTGCAACTAAAGCATGGACCAGATGTGGAGAAATCTTAGAATAAGGTATGACAATGCGGTTTTCCTTGTTAAAGTTCCAGGTACCCAGTACTTTCCCATCTGCCGAATAAACCTGGGTTGCAAAACGACTGATAGGGTTTTGAAGGTCTTCTACTTCAGGCATATAGCCAATCCACCCATTCCATATCGCGATAAACGCAATCAGAATGACGCAAAATACTGCGATTAAAGTTTTCCAAAGGAAATGAACAAATGCCTTTCTCATTCTCCGCAACACATATTATATATTATTGATGCAAAAATACAACTTTTCTTTTAATTATCTCTCGTAAATAAAAATTAATAGCTAACTTAGCCGTCAATTCCAAAACATATCAAGTATACAAAATGGAAAAACGTCATTTTATCACCATTGCCGACCTCGCTAAAGATGAGCTGATGTATCTGTTAGCCATGGCCGAGCAATTTGAAATGCATCCCAACCGCGAACTATTAAAGGGTAAAGTCGTAGCCACACTTTTCTATGAACCATCAACCAGGACCCGCCTTAGCTTTGAAACGGCTGCGAACAGACTGGGAGCACGTGTCATAGGCTTTTCGGACGCAAAGGCTTCCAGTGTATCCAAAGGTGAAACTCTCAAGGACACCATACTCATGGTTTCCAACTATGCCGACCTCATCGTGATGCGCCATTACATCGAAGGTGCTGCTCAATATGCCAGTGAGGTGGCTCCCGTTCCTATCATCAATGCCGGTGACGGTGCTCACATGCACCCTTCACAGTGTTTGTTGGATCTCTACTCTATTTACAAGACGCAAGGAACGCTTGAGAATTTGAACATTTACCTGGTGGGTGATTTGAAGTATGGCCGCACAGTGCATTCACTCATTACGGCAATGCGACACTTCAACCCCACTTTTCATTTCATTGCTCCTAACGAACTGGCCATGCCCATGGAGTACAAACTCTATTGTCAAGAGCACGGCATCAAGTATCAAGAGCACACCGCCTTTAACAGCAAGGTGCTGGCTGATGCTGACATTCTCTATATGACACGTGTGCAGAAAGAACGTTTTTCTGACTTAATGGAATACGAACATGTGAAAAACGTTTACATTCTACGCAACGACATGCTCAAAAATGTCAAGGACAACCTCAAGATACTGCATCCACTACCACGTGTCAACGAAATTGCTTACGACGTGGATGACAATCCACATGCCTATTATATTCAACAAGCACAGAACGGACTCTACGCCAGACAAGCCATTTTTAGTCATTGTCTTGGCATCACACTTGAAGATATCAAGCAAGATAAAACTATTATCAAATAAGTTGTAATACAACAATAATATTCTGATTATGAATAAGAAAGAGCGTTTAGTTGCAGCAATAGAGAATGGTACCGTTATTGATCATATTCCTGCTGGCAAAACATACCAAGTTGTCAATCTGCTGGAACTCCAATCATTAAACACACCAGTTACCATTGGCAACAATTTTGTCTCCAAAAAGATTGGT
>QWCB01005182.1_pt1 | contig 11479 bp, 9 predicted proteins | sample 1972511 | NCBI WGS metagenome assembly QWCB01 (sample SAMN09866719, study PRJNA288562) | Human gut metagenome isolate term5_stool, whole genome shotgun sequencing... | isolation source: gut | host: Homo sapiens | place: USA: California
GGGGGCGCTCTGGGCGTCGGCAACGGCCGTCGGAGTGCTTGCCGGCGGACATACCGTACGGTTGTGGGCGACCGACGTCTTCCTCTTCGGAAGCGACGCAGGCTCGATGGACCCTCTTTCGGCGCTGTTCGCGCTGATCGTCTCGGTCGGGGCCGTCGCCGCGGTGCTCTACTCGCGGGGATATCTCGCGCACTACCTCGGACGCAAATCCCCGACCCACATCTCGCTGCACTACACCGCGCTGGCGACGATGTTCTACGCCATGCTGGGCGTAGTGACCTCCGAAGGCGGATTTTCGTTTCTCTTTTTCTGGGAGCTGATGACCGTCGCATCGTTCCTGCTGATCCTGTTCGACGCCGAGCGCCGCGAAGTGCGCCGCGCCGCGCTGGCCTACGTGATCATGATGCACGTGGGATTCGCCCTGCTGCTCATCGGCTTCGTGCGGTTGGACAGCGTCTGCGGATCGGCCGACTTCGCCCTATTGGGCGAATATTTCCGCACGCAGCCCGCCCTGCCGCTGTTCGTGGTCTTCCTCGCGGGCTTCGGCATGAAAGCCGGCATGTTCCCGATGCACGTCTGGCTGCCCGAAGCGCATCCCGCCGCCCCGTCGCACGTCTCGGCCCTGATGTCGGGCGTGATGATCAAGACGGGCGTCTACGGCATCCTGCGCGTCACGGCGCAGATCGCCGACCTGCCGACGCTCCGCACCGCAGGCCTGATCCTGCTCGTCGCAGGCATCGTCACGGGACTCTGGGGCGTGATCCTCGCCGCGGCGCAGAACGACGTGAAGCGGCTGCTGGCCTACTCGTCGATCGAAAACATCGGCATCGTCCTGATCGGACTGGGCATCGCGGCGCTGGGCAAGAGTTCGGGCAACCAGCTCGCGGCGATCTGCGGACTTTCGGGCGCACTGCTCCACACGCTCAACCACTCGCTGTTCAAATCGCTACTCTTCTTCGGAGCCGGCAACATACTCTCCCAAACGCACACCACCTCGCTCGACGCGCTGGGAGGGCTGGGCAGGCACATGCCCGTCACGGGCCTGCTGTTTCTGGCCGGCACGACGGCCATCTGCGCCCTGCCGCCGCTCAACGGGTTCGTCTCGGAACTGCTGATCTACCTCGGCATGCTCGACGGCATCGCTTCGGGCAGCGACGTGCTCGCTTCGGCGGCCGGACTGGCCGCACTGGCGCTGATCGGCGGAGTTGTGATTCTGGCCTTTACCAAACTCTACGGCACGGTGTTCCTCGGCGCACCCCGCACGCACGAAGTGGCCGAAGCCTCCGAGGTCGATAATTTCCGCATCGCCGCCATGGCGCTGCCGCTGGCCGGAATCCTCTTCATCGGACTCTTTCCGCAGACCGCCGTGAGCGCGGTAACCCGCGCCGCGGGATTTTTCATCCACCACCCCGCCGATGCGGCGGACTACCTGCTGTCGCCCACGCTGGCGGCCGTCAGCCGCACGGCATGGCTGCTGATTCTGGTCGTCGGACTCTTGGCATGGCTTCGCAGCCGCGCCCTGCGCACGCGCAAGGTGACCGACGGCGCGACATGGGGCTGCGGCTTCACCTCGCCCAACGTGCGGATGCAGTACAGCGGCGAATCCTACTCCGAAGGACTGCAGTCTATCGCCACGTCGCTCACGCAGAACAGCGGCGAAGGCAGCGCCGTCGGCAAAGGCGAGATTTTCCCTGCCGCGCACAACTTCGATATCCGCCACAAGGACCGCTTCGACAAACTTTTCGCGGCGTGGTGGGTCGAACTGCTACGCGTGATAAACAAGCGCGCCATGCGCCTGCGTACGGGCAAGATCAACCACTACGTGCTCTTCGCACTGGCGTTTCTGGTCCTGATATTCCTGTTGTCCATCTTTAACCTGATCTGACGATGACGGCACTCAATACACTCCTGATCCTGCTGACGGCCGTCTGCATTCCGGGCCTGATAAACCGCACGCGGGCCGTGCTGGCGGGCCGCCGGGGCATCCGCTTCGCCCAGCACCTCTTCGACGTGCGCCTGCTGCTGCGCAAAGGCGCAGTCTATTCGACGACCGCTTCGGCGCTGTTCCGCGCCGTGCCGTCGGTCTACCTCGGCTCGGCGATCGTCGCCGCGCTCTTCATCCCCGTCGGGGAGCTGAAACCCCTGCTGTCGTTCGACGGCGACATCGTCTGCTTCGCCTACCTGATGGCTCTCGGCCGCTTCGCGCTGATCCTCGGCGCCATGGACACCGGAAGTTCGTTCGAAGGCATGGGCGCAAGCCGCGAAGCCCTCTACGGCGCGCTGGTCGAACCGGCGCTCATGCTCACGGCCGGCACGCTGGCCCTGCTGGCGGGCCACACGTCGTTCGCCCGGATCTTCGCCGAAGCGGCGACGGGCGACCTGCAGTTGACCGTCCTGCTGGTGCTCACGGCCTACGTGCTGGTGAAGATCGTCTTCACCGAAAGCGGCCGCGTACCGGTGGACGATCCCCGCACCCACCTCGAACTGACGATGATCCACGAAGTGATGTGCCTCGACTACTGCGGCACGGACCTCGGCATGATCAAAATCGCCGGGTGGCTCAAAACCGCGGCGCTCTCGATGCTGGCGGCCGACGCCGTGACGGCGGCGCTCTGCCCCCACTGGTGGGCCGCGGCGCCGCTGGCCGTACTCCTCACCGGACTCTCGGTCGGCGTGGTCGAATCGACGCAGGCCCGCAACAAACTCTCGCGCAACACCACATTCATTCTCACCATCGCGGCTCTGGCGGCTCTGGTTTTCTTCACGGGCTACCTGCTGCAACTAAACATCAGCATCCAATGATACTCCCGCTGGTCATACTCTACGTCATCACGCTCGTCTATCTGGCGATCACCGAACGTTTCCGCAACTTCGCGTCGATCATCGGACTGCAGGGGTGGATTCTCTTCGCCGTCGCCCTGCTGCGCCTGCACGCCATCAATCCGCTGGAACTGATCTTCATCGCCATCGAGACGCTGGCGTTCAAGGCCCTGCTGGTCCCGGCCATCCTCTTCGCCATGATCCGCAAAACCAAGATCAACCGCGTACGCCGCTCCGGATCGTCACAGTCGGGTTCGCTCCTGCTGTCGCTCATGGCGCTGGCGGTCAGCGCCTCGATCACCTACTACATCGCCGACTCGGCCATCGACCTCGTCTTCTTCGGCGTGGCGTTATACGCCCTGCTGAGCGGCCTGATCCTGATCGTCCTGCGCTCGCGCATCTTCTCGCACATGGTCGGCTTTCTGGTGATCGAGAACGGCGTTTTCCTCTTTTCGATGGCCATAGGCGTCGAAATGCCGCTGCTCATCAACATCGCCATCCTGCTCGACATCCTGATCTCGGTGCTGATGCTGGGCATCTTCTTCACCAAGATCGACGGCAAGATACACGCCGACGACGCCGATTCACTCACCAACGTAAAGGACTGACGCCATGATATATTACCTGATCGCCAGCATCCTGATCGCCGTCACGGCGCTCTTCGCCCGGACCAAACGTGCGGTTCTCGCCGCCGGCATACTCTTCTACGCCGTTCAGATCGCCGCCGCGGGCCTGCTGCTCTGGGGCGGGCTTTACGACACGACCTCGGCCGCGTTCTTCACCTTCGACGCGCTCGGCACGCTCTTCTACCTGCTGCTCGTCGTCGTCTCGATGTACGTCTTCGGCCACTCGGAAGCCTACCTGCAAGGGGAGGACCTCCGCTCCTACCGTCTCTATTTCGCCCTGCTGATGCTGCTCACCACGGCCATCGCCGGAGCCTATTTCGCCAACAACCTCGCCGTAACGTGGATTTTCCTCGAAGCGACGACGCTCTGCTCGGCGGGCATCATCTACCACCGCCGCACGGCGCAGGCACTCGAAGCGGCGTGGAAATACGTCTTCGTCTGCTCGACGGGCATCGCCATGGCCTATCTGGGGATCCTGCTGCTGGCCGCCGCGACCAAGTGCGAAACGCTTTCGTACGAAGCCGTCGCCGAAGCGGCCTCGTCGGGCAACCCGCTCTACCTGAAGACGGCCTTCCTGCTGATTCTCAGCGGATACAGCTGCAAACTGGAGCTGTTCCCGCTCTACACGGTCGGCATAGACGCCAATTTCGCGGCCCCCGCGCCTGCTTCTGCGCTGATCTCCACGGGACTGGTCAACGCCGGATTCCTCGCGCTGCTGCGCGTCTATAAACTGCTCGCCGGAACGGAGGTTTTCCCGTGGGTGCGCTCGGTACTGCTCATCGTGGGCATTCTCTCGCTGGGCGTGGGCGCGCTTTTCCTGCGCCGCACCAACAACTACAAACGCTTCCTCTCCTACTCCACCGTCGAGAACATGGGCATCGCCGCCATCGGGCTGGGCATCGGCGGCATCGGCGTATGGGCGGCGCTGTTCCACGTATTCTGCCATACGCTCGTCAAAAGCAGTCTCTTCCTGCAGATGGCCGTCGTACGGCAGGTGTATGACAGCTACCGCATCAACCGCATCGGCGACTACATCCGCATCAACCGCGTCGGGGCCGTCGGCCTGCTGACGGGCATGGTCGTACTGCTGGCTTTCCCGCCCTCGCCGCTGTTCGTCTCCGAGCTGATGATCCTCAAGCAGGTCATCACCGACCGGAACTGGTGGCTCGTGGCGGCACTGCTGCTGCTCATGTGCATCGTCATCTACTCGTTCGGATCGCGTCTGATCCGGCTCTGCTACCAGCCCAATCAGGACCGTCTGCACCCCTCGAAAGCCCACAAGGCACTCTCGTGGTCGGCCCTGTCGCTGCTCGCGGTCGCCATCGTGCTGGGCATGTGGCAGCCGGAACTTCTGCAACGGATCATCACCGAAATCGCCGCGTTATGAAATATTATATAACCGATAATACAGCCCCCGCCGTACCGCTGTCGGAAATTCCCGAAGCGTCGTACGCCGAATTCTACGCCGATCTGGCCGCCAAGCTGGCCGACGCGCGTTACCATATAGCCCACTATTTCGCCCTGCCGCTCGGCGACCGGCTCCGGTTCTTCTGCCTGCTGCTCGACGACGCGGAGGCCAAGGTGCTGATCGCGTCGCACGCCATGGAGTACTACGACGAGCAGGAACTCCCCTCGCTCACGGCCCTGCACCCGCAGGTGCATCCGTTCGAGCGCGACATCGCCGAACGTTACGGTGTGCGTTTCGACGGCATGCCGTGGCCCAAGCCGCTGCGTTTTCCGTTCGACCGGTTCGACCGCGGCAGTACGATGGACAACTACCCCTTCTACACGATGGAGGGCCGTTCGCTGCATGAAGTGAACGTCGGCCCGATTCATGCGGGAATCATCGAACCGGGCGCGTTCCGCTTCATCTGCAACGGCGAGCAGGTGCTCCACCTCGAAATCGCGCTGGGATACCAGCACCGCGGCGTCGAGCATGAATTCGAGACTACGGCCAACCGCCTGCGGCAGATGTGTCTCGCGGAAGCCGTCGCGGGCGACAGCGCCGTGACCCACGCCGCCACGTTCGCGTCGGCGGTCGAGAAACTCACGGGCGGCGTCCCCTCCGCACGGCTCGGCGTCGAACGCGCCGTGGCGCTCGAACTGGAACGGATGGCGATGCAGATCGCCGACACGGGCGCGCTCTGCATGGACGTCGGCTACCAGCTGGGGCAGGTGGCCTGCGAAGCGCTCCGGACAATGACGATCAACACCACGCAGGCGTGGTGCGGCAACCGCTTCGGCAAGGGGCTGATCCGCCCCGGCGGCACGAACCATCCGCTGACGGCCGCAAAGGCGGAAACGATCCGCCGCAACGTCGCGCAGATCGCCCGCCGTTACGACGAAGTGCGCCGCGACATCAAGTCGTCGCCGACGCTGCTGGCCCGCTTCGAGCAGTGCGGCATCGTGCCGCGCGAGGAGATGCTCCGCATCGGCGGCGTGGGTCAGGCGGCCCGCGCGAGCGGCGCGGCCCGCGACATCCGCGCCACGCACCCGTGGGGCGTTTTCGCAGGAACGATCCGGCACGAAAGCATTGTCAAACGCCACGGCGACGTGATGGCGCGTCTGATGGTGCGCTGCCGCGAGGTGCTGCAATCGGCCGGGTATATCGACCGCCTGCTGGCGGACTATGTCCCCGGAAGCCTGCCTGCACCCGATTATGCCGCTCCGCCCGCACCCGATTCGCTCGCGTTCGGGCTGATCGAGGGATGGCGCGGCGAAACGTGCCACGTCCTGCTGACCGACGCCCAAGGCCGGATCGCCGCCTGCCGCATCAAGGACCCCAGCCTGCACAACTGGCTGGCGCTGGCGCTGGCCGTGCGCGGCGAAGGCATTTCGGACTTCCCGATCTGCAACAAGAGTTTCAACCTCTCCTACTGCGGCCACGATTTGTAAAGACGAAAAACATGATACTACCGAAAATAAAAGTACTGCGCAGCCACGGGAAACAATACATTCCCGATCTCGACGCCGTCGAACTGACCGAAGAGTTCCGCGGACGGCCCGAACTGACCGAAACCCCGGACACCGCGGACCTCGAACGGGCAGCGGCAATCTGCCCCACCGGGGCGCTGACCACCGCGCCGCTCTCGCTCGACCTCGGCCGCTGTCTCTTCTGCGGCGAATGCGCCCGCACGGCGCCGCGCAATATCCGCTTCACGAACGACTACCGCATCGGCTCGCCGACGCGCGAAGGACTCGTCGTGCGGCCCGGCGACAAATGCGTGCGGTTCGACCCCGCGGCCGTACGCCCCGAAATCGGCCGCTACTTCGGCCGCTCGCTCCAACTGCGCGAGGTCTGCGCCGGGGGCGACGCATCGGTCGAAATGGAACTCAACGCCACGGGCAACGTCAATTTCGACTTGGGACGTTACGGCATCGGCTTCACCGCTTCGCCCCGCCATGCCGACGGCGTGGTGGTGTCGGGTCCGATCACGGTCAATATGGCCGAAGCGCTCCGGATCTGCTGCGACGCCGTTGCCGACCCCAAAATCCTCGTCGTCTGCGGCTCGGAAGCCTGTTCGGGCGGCCTGTTCGCCGGCAGCCGCGCCGTGGACCGCACCTTCTTCGATACGCACGCCGCCGATCTCTGGCTGCCGGGCGCCCCGACTCATCCGATGACCTTCATCGACGGCATCCTCAACCTGTTAGGCAAGAAAAAACGCGAATGACCATGCAACGACTCCGAACGATTTTCGCCTCGTTCTTCAAGATCGGGCTTTTCACCTTCGGCGGCGGATACGCCATGCTGCCGCTCATCGAGCAGGAGCTGATCGCCAAGCGCGGATGGATCGAGCACAAGGAATTCTTGGACCTGCTGACCCTCGCGCAGTCGGTTCCCGGACCGATCGCCATCAATACCTCGGTATTCGTCGGCTACAAGATGCGGGGTCTCAAAGGCGCCGTCGCGGCACTGCTGGGCAGCGTCCTGCCGTCGTTCGTCATCATCCTCGCAATTGCCCTGATGTTCGCCGACATCCGCCACAATCCGGTCGTGGACGCAGCCTTCAAGGGCATGCGCCCGGCTGTCGTTGCGCTGATCGTGGTGCCGGTTTTTTCGCTCGCACGCGGCATGCACTGGTCGATGTTCTTCGTCATCGCGGCGGCGGCCTTCGCCGTATGGTATCTGGGCTGGTCGCCGATCTACATCCTGATCGCCGCGGCCGCGATCGGCATTTCATGGACGCTGCTCATCACTAAAAAGGCAAAAAAATGATCTTCTGGCAACTCTTCGCAAGCTACCTCAAAATAGGGTTCTTCGGCTTCGGCGGCGGATACGCCATGCTCTCCCTGATCCAGAACGAAGTGGTCGTCCAGCACGCATGGATGACCAACGCCGAATTCGCCGACATCGTGGCCGTCTCGCAGATCACGCCCGGCCCCATCGCCATCAACTCCGCGACCTACGTCGGCTATACCGTCGGCGCACAGGCCGGAAACGAGTGGTGCGGCATTCTGGGGGCGGCGCTGGCGACATTCGCCGTATGCCTGCCCTCGCTGACGCTGATGCTGCTCATCACGCGCTTCTTCCTGCGGCTCAAGCAAAATCCGCTCGTCGAAGGAGCCATGAAAGGCATGCGGCCCGTGGTGATCGGCATGATCGCGTCGGCGGCGCTGCTGCTGATGTTCCCCCATAGCAAAGCCCCCGACGAGCAGAATTTCATCGACGGCTGGAGCTGGGCGCTGTTCGGCGGCGTCTTCATCTCTTCGGTCAAAAAAGTGAATCCCATTCTGTTGATCGCCCTCTCGGCCGCGGCGGGAATCCTGATCTATTACGTATTCTGACCCCGTCCCTCTCCTATAAAAACGGCCGGAGCGCATACGCCCCGGCCGATGTTTTCCCAACAGTCGCCGATCACACCACGGCGACGACCGCCGCACCCGCCAGCAGCAGGAACAGGAAGACTCCGAGACACAACAGCCCCAGAACGGCTATGAACGTGCCGATACAGCCCCAGCGCTGATCGCCGCCCGACAGCGGATCGGTCAGCAGGGTGATGATCAGACCGACGAGCGGCGTGAAGATCAGGCTCAGCAGGAAAGCCAGCCCGAAGCCGATGCGCCGGCGGCTGCCGATGATACCCACCAGAACAGCCAGCAGGCAGCCGCTCAACAAACCGAACAACAGAGTCAGAATAGCCATAATCGAAATCTTTTAGCGGATGAAACGGTAATAGGTCCCCAACGGCAGCTGCTTGCCTGCGCGGTCGGTGAAACAGAGTTCGCCGTACTGCTCTTCGAGCGGCGCGCCGAAGGCCTGCCGCACGGCGGTACGGGCCAGCGTGGACGAAAGGCCCATCGAGTAGAGGTTCAACACGAGAAACGCCCCCTGCGGCTCCAGCAGCTGCGCGCAGCAGGCGAGCATCTCGCAGATATTCGTTGAGATTCTCCTCCAGAATCCACTTCTCGCCGTTGGCGCCGCGGCCGTAGGCCGGGGGATCGAGGATGATGCCGTTGTAGCGGCTGCCGCGCCGCACTTCGCGCCGGACGAATTTGAGCGCGTCTTCGACGATCCACCGGATGCCGTCCAGCCCGCTCAGCTCCATATTCTCGCGCGACCACGTCACGACCTGCTTCACCGAATCGACATGGGTCGTCTCCGCCCCGGCGGCACGCGCCGCAAGGCTCGCGCCGCCCGTATAGGCGAAAAGGTTCAGCACACGGGGCGTAACCGGTTTTCGCGGCGCAGTCCGGCCCTTCGGCGCCGCTCCGGACAGAACGCCCTCGGATGCGGTTGTGGCCGGAGCGCCCGCAGGAGCGGTTGTGGCCGGCATCGCATCCGGCGCCTTTCCGCCCGCAATCCCCATCGCAGCGGCTCCGCCCGACGCCAGCGCCCGGCAGTTGTCGTAGATGAAATTCCAGTTGGCGGCCTGCTCAGGGAAGATGCCGACGTGCTTGAACGAGGTGAGTCCCAGCCGCATGCGCAGCCGCATCCCCTTATAGGCGTAATCCACCGTCCAGCGCGAGGGCATTTCGGAACCGAGACGCCACTCGCCGCGCTCCTCGCTGCGCGTATCGCGCAGAAAGGAGGCATCGGCCGCACGGCGCCACTCCTCCTCGGAGAGCGTCCGCCGCCAGATAGCCTGCGGTTCGGGACGCCGCGTAACGTAACGCCCGAAGCGTTCGAGCTTCTCGAAATCGCCCGTGTCGATCAATTCGTAATCCCCGAAAGCGGGTGTCAGCTGTTCTTGCATAAAAAATCTTCTTTATTTTATCGTCGGCCTGAGCAGGAAGCGGAACGTATAGTCGCCGTAAGGCACCCGGAACCGCTCCTCCGGCAGTTGTCCCCAGCTGTCGATACAGCCCAGTCCGGACTGCCGCAGATCGAAGTTCACGAACGTCGCGTCGCGCGCCGTGAGCGTTCCCGAATGCTGCTGGGGCGGGAAGTTCGACACGTCGAGATCGGCCGTCGCATAGGGCAGCGCCGATGCCGAGAAAGGAGCGTCGGAGAGGATCGTCAGCCCCGTGCCCGAACTGTCGGCCACGGTCCACCAGCGCACGTCGCTCTTGGTGCCCGACTCCTGCGGACGCACATATTCGTCGTGATACTGGTCGGCGACACGCTGTTCGTAAAGCCCCAGATCGGCCGACGAGAGCCGGTCGGCATAGTTTTCATGTTCGCCGCGACCGTAGTAGATCACGCGGCCGTAACGCGCCGGCATCGTGAGCGTCATGCCGTAGCGCAGCAGGTTGGGAACCTTGGCCGACTTGCCGGCGGTCATCCGTTCCGTCACCTCCATTTCCCCCGCGCCGTTGATCCGGTAGGTCAGCGCCAGCGTCGCTTTCACGGCTGGAAGCTCGTAAAGCACTTCGACGACCGCCACGCCGTCCTTCACACCGGCGTCAAATTTCGTGAGTTTCAGTTCGGGATTCTTCCAGACCGCGAGTTTGCGGTCGAGCTTTGCGCCGAGGTCGTTCTCGGTCGGAGCGCGCCAGAACTGCGGACGCAGCTCGGCGCCTTCGGCCATCAGTGCACGGCCATCGACGTCGTAGGCGCAGAGGAAGCCGTCGCGCGAGAAGAACATCTCCCACGTCTGGCCTGCAACCCGCGTGCCGCGCTCCCATGCAGTCACCTCGACGGGACGTTCCGACGCAGCAAGGCCGAACCCGGCTTTGCAGTCGTACTCACGCACGACGAACTGCTGCTGCGCCGCCGTATGGCCGATGTCCAACAGCGGCCGTTTGTTTTTCAGTTTGTAGGCCACGTTCACCAGCAGCTCCTTGGCCTGCGGGCAGAAATCGGCGGAGGTGAAGCCCAGCGCATAGGTGCGCCGCTGCCGGGGCGCGACATCGAGTTCGCCGATACGGCCGGCCTTCACGACCCGACCGTCGGCGACCAGTTCCCACGTCAGTTCGTAATCGTCCAGCCCCACGAAGAAGTTCTCGTTGTACACCTCCACGCGACCCTGCGCCGGATCGAGAAGCTCGGTCCAGATATTCTGATACTGCCGCTTCACCTCGTAGGCGTGCGGATGCCACGTGCGGTCGGGCGCGATGATGCCGTTGCAGTTGAACGAATTGTCGGTCGCGTCGTAGTTGTTGAAATCGCCGCCGTAGAGGAACGACACGCGGCCGTTCTTTTCGTAGCGGGCGAGTCCCTGATCGACGAAGTCCCAGATGAATCCGCCCTGATACGACGGATATTGGCGCACCAGTTTCCAATAGTGGTCCAGACCGCCCATCGAGTTGCCCATGGCATGCGCGTATTCGCACTGGATCAGCGGTTTGGAGGGGTTGTTCTTCAGGTATTTCTCACACTGCGCATAGTCCCAGTACATCGGGCAGATGATATCGGTAAACGCACCGTCCCGATCGTACACGGCGCGTTCGTAATGCACCGGACGCGACGCGTCGTAATCCTTGATCCAGTGGTAGCAGGCCTCGAAGTTAGGCCCCATACCCGCCTCGTTGCCCATCGACCAGACGATGACCGAGGGGTGGTTCTTGTCGCGCAGCACCATGCGCTGGTTGCGCTCCATATGCGCCTGCGCGAAGGCGGGCACCTTGGCCAGCGTCTCTTCGCCGTAGCCCAT
>QWCB01003672.1_pt1 | contig 11474 bp, 8 predicted proteins | sample 1972511 | NCBI WGS metagenome assembly QWCB01 (sample SAMN09866719, study PRJNA288562) | Human gut metagenome isolate term5_stool, whole genome shotgun sequencing... | isolation source: gut | host: Homo sapiens | place: USA: California
AAAGCGAATATCATCCCATGCCTGAGTTTTATTTCTATATCTCTACCCACGGTTTCGGCTACGGTTGTGGATATTACAAAACCGACAGAGAAAGTATGGACGAAATGAGGGCTATGATACTTGCAGGGGCGCAGGAATATAAAAAGGCTCACAAGGCGCTGAAAGACAACAGCAAGTTCGTTTTGTTCGGTGACGAGTATAAGCGTGACCATTTTCCAAATGCCAGCCGTGAGGACGCTTTGTGGCTAAATAAAAAGGATATCGGTGTAAGCTTTGACAGTGAAGACCCTAAGCTGCTTTTCAACGTGAATTTGCTGGACACAGTATGCGGTGACCTTGCTTCTCTTGGAGATGTATACAGATTTTTTATGAGGGCGGAGGATAATATTTTGCAGAAAAAAGTAAAATAGCGGAGAAATTGTGTCTTGTTTGAGAATGCTTTCTGACAATTTTGTGTAAAACGCTATAAATTTTCTGGTTGTTTTATTGAAATATACAATTTATATGCTATTTGTTCAAAGAAATATTGACAGTGAATTGATTATATGTTATACTTTTATTATCCGAGGCACCGATGAAGTAAGGTGTATACTATGGGTGGATAAAAAATTATAAAGGCAAGACGTTTGAGATCTCTTGAACGGTGTTGTCATGAAGGGGATCAGTGTGTGCGGCAGGCTTTTTATAGAATTACCTGCGGTGCAGCAAAAAGAGTGATAAAAAAATGCTCTCCGAGGTTTTCGGAAAGCATTGCAGAGCGTAGCTTATTTATCTTTTCACAGCCTGTGCAGCGAAATGCTGACAGGTCTTTTTGTTTATATGGATATGTTTGCTTAGGCTGACTTTAAATATGATATGTAAGTCTGTCGGCAAAGATAGTTATAAGCGGCAGAGTTACAGCACTGAGAATAGTGGTGACTGTAAAGATCTCTGAGGCTGTTTTAGGGTCCTTGTCAAGGTTTACAGCGAACATTGTACACATAGTCGCTGCAGGGCAGGCGGCGGCTATGGTAACTGTCATAAGAACTATTGGAGGAGGATTAAGTATCCACGCTGCAAGGAAGCCTGCCACAGGGAGTATTATGAGCTTGCACAATGAAACGTAGTAGATACGGCGGTTTTGAAGGGCTTTCAAAACGTTGGTTTGTGCGGCTGTTGCGCCTGCTATCACCATGGCGATAGGCGTGTTCATATCTGCTATGTACTGCAAAGCTGTTGCAGGAACTTTCGGCAGTCTGATATTTGTAAGATAGCAAATAAGACCGACCACAACGGCTATAACTGACGGGGAGATAAGGGCTTTCACAAGAGAAGAAAAGTCACGCTCGCCTTTCATTGTCATAAGTCCGTGCGTCCAGATAAGGACGTTGAAGAACGTAAGATACGCTGTAAGATACAAAACGCCCTCTGAGCCGTAAATGCCGTTTATAAGGGGTATGCACATGAATGCACAGTTTGAATATATTGACGAAACACGCTCCACCGCAAGGTCGGGAGTCTTTTTTCTTATAAGAACATATGTGAGCAAGATAGTCACTGCATAGGATATCGTTGACAGCAGAAAAGACCACAGCAATCCATGCACAAGGCTCTTGTCATATTTTGACTGATAGGACATGAATATAAGCACAGGATTGATTATATTCAGTGCGAATGAGGACAACTGTTTTGTACCGTCCTTTGTGATTATCCCTTTTAAATAGCAAAATGCGCCTATAATAAGGATAATGAACATTATTATTATTTGGTTTCCGATTATCAGACCTGCTTCCATTTTTACTTCCTCTTTCACATATATTTTTCTTCTTTAGGTGTTCTTTCGTCAGAATACCCAAATAGTATACCAGACTTTTGTGAAAAAAGCATGAACTCACAGTATACATTGATAGGTGATTTTTGTGATTTTTATGTGCGTAAATAAGGTAAAATAGCAAATAATTCACCGATCTTTACGCTCTGCCTTATCTCTTGACATAAAAGTTTAAGGGGTGTATAATGTTAAGAGCAGTATTGTCTTGAAAAAGAAATATAGTACATGGTCTGAAAGGATATTTACATATGGATATAAAGAAAATATGTGCGGCTCTCTGCTCTTGCGTGGTATGCTTGTGTGCAGCGGGCTGTTCAAAGGATAGTAAGGACAGCTCTTCTGCCACAGAGAGCAAGGCGAACGTTTCAACAGCTGACAATGCCGACAGCTCAAAGTCTGAGGACAGCAAGGGTGACGAGAGTGATGCGGATAGCAAGGTATTGAACGAGCAGGGTGAGCTTATTAAAAAAACTGCTGCGATCTTTGACGGTGACTACACTCTGAAAACGACCTGCACAAAGGCTGACGGCTCAAAGCAGGAGGTAGTAAGAGCCAAAAAGGGCGGAAACATCTATCTGAAAGTCACATCGGATATAGGCACCAGCGGATTTATCTCTGTTGACGGAGCAGGATATGATTACGATAACGTGACCGGTGTTTATCACAAGTCAGACGTGACGGCGCTTGACGGCATTCTTGAAAGCATAGTCAAGCAAAACCTGCCGAGAACCTATGGCCATATAAACAGTGATGAGGCTGATGATTTCGACATTGAGGAGTACACTTATACGGGCGACACATACATTACTGCAATCGACCTGTATTTTGATAAATCTGACGGAAGCTTAAAAAAATACACGCAGACCTTTACTGTTGAAGGCTCAGATGATACAGTTTCAGAATACACTGTTGACGAGCTTTCGGGGGAAGCTGACGACAGCCTGTTTGACGTATCTCAGGCGACAAGTCTTGTGGACTTTGACAGTATGTCAGAGGATCAGAGGCTTGGCTATTGTCAGGGTATCTTCAATAAAGCAGGCGTTACAACAGACGATCTCAGTGCAGGGGGATATCAGACGGACGATCTTAAGACCATATCCTATGACAGCTTTGTGAGCCTTGTTTACACATACGGCTACAAGTCTGCACAGCAGTAAGTCAAAATGCACAATTTCAGCGTGGAGATTTGTTGAAAACGCAGGGCGGAAAATGCCCTTTCTATGCTTTACTTGTATGCGTTTTTTTGGTATAATTATAGGTGCGGTGTTTACCGCATAAAAACGTATGCTTACAAGAGGATATATATATAAATGAATATACTAAAGTTTTTGAAGCCGAAGGCTTGCGTGGATTTTGTCTATGATGACAACACAGCAAGGCAGGCTCTTGAGAAAATGAAAAATCACGGCTTTACCGCTGTGCCTGTTATCGACCGTGAGGGCAGATATGTAAAGACCCTTGCAGAGGGCGACTTTCTGTGGTTCATGCTCAATAACGGCATTCAGGATATGCGTGAGCTGGAAAAATATAGGATAAGTGAGATAACAAGGCGTGTTAGAATGAAACCCGTCTATGTTTATTCTACTATCGAGGATCTGATACTTCTTTCAATGGATCAGAACTTTGTGCCTGTTATTGATGACAGGGAAGTTTTTATAGGTATTGTGACGAGAAGAGATATACTTAAATATTGTCACGATACTCTTAACGAATATGAAGCGAAATATGGTCATAAGGAAGAAAAAGAGGAGATAGGTGCAGTATAAGCGCCAGGAAAGGAATTGTTGTAAAAATGAAGAGGACAAACAAAAAGGGCGGTGCAGCTATAGTTGCTGTGCTTATAGTTATAATGCTTGTGGCTGTCGGCTCGGCGGCACTGGTGGTGACAGGAAGATATACCATTCAGGCAAGCAAGGTGGCAGACGCAGTTATTAAGGTGAACAGCAAACCTGAGGAAAGCTCTTCTGAGGAGGTTTCAGAGGTTGACGACCTTTCATCAGTTGTGGAAGAGCCTGTGAGCAATTATCCTGTGAAGTCTGCAAATTATCAGGATATAAATATAAAGGGTATGACAGCAAACTCAGCTATACTTGTTGACGCTGACACTAATGAGATAGTTGCAGGTTATAATTACGAGAAAAAGGTATATCCTGCTTCTCTTACAAAGATGCTTACGCTTCTTGTAGCCGCAGAAAATATTCAGGATATGGACGCTACATATAAGTTCACAAGCGATGATATCGACCCTCTTATCGAGGACAACGCATCAAGAGCAGGCTTTGAAGCCGGAGAAACTGTTACAATGAAAGACCTGCTTTATTCAGCTATCCTTGTGAGCGGTGCTGACGGCACAACAGGTCTTGCAAACGCAGTTGCAGGCTCAGAGGAGAAGTTCGTTGAGCTTATGAACGCTAAGATCCAGGAGCTCGGTCTTACCGGCACGAAGTTTGTGAATGCAAGCGGTCTGCACAACAAAAATCATTATTCCACAGCGCAGGATATCGCAGTTATCACAAAGGCGGCTATGGATAACGAAACTTGCCGTGAAGTGCTTACAGCAACAAAGTACACAACTTCAAAGACAAAACAGCACAAGGACGGTATCGAGCTTACAAGCATTGTTGCACAGAGAATTGAGGGCTACTATGTGGATTGTGACGGTGACGGCGAGGCCGACGACGGCATAAGCATCGAGGGCGGAAAGACAGGCTTTACCGACGAAGCAAAGTACACCCTTTCAACTATACTTGATGATAACGGACACACATATATTTGTGTTACAACAAAGTCTAAGGACGAGCTGAAGTCTGTTGAGGATCAGATAGCTATTTATGAAAAGTATCTGGGCGGCAAGGCTTCTGATAATAAAGACAAGGACAGCAAGACGGACACTGACACGTCTTCTGTTTCTGAGGCCGAGGATTAATAGATAGGAAAAATAAATGCGGATATCTCGTGGAGGTATCCGCATTTTTGTATTTTAATTTTTTCACACAAGCTTTTGTATCACGCCTATGACATTGGAAAGGTCATCACAGCAGGCATACAGAAGCTTTTTTGTTTCCTCGTCAGGCTGCGAAAGGTCGGGTATCATAACAGGCTTGCAACCTGCGGTGTGGGCGGAGCGTATGCCGTTTGGTGAGTCCTCGAGGGTAATGCACTCGCTAGGGTCAAGCTCCAGCTCCTTTGCGGCGGCGAGATAAATATCAGGGGCAGGCTTGCCGTTTTCTATCATGTTTCCGCAGATAAGCTTGTCAAATCTGTCAATGATATTTATAGAACTGAGATACAGTGTGGTACGCTGTAGGTCGGTGGCAGTGGCAACGGCTTTTTTCAGCCCTGTGCTGTCAAGATAGTCAAGAAGCTCATCAAGCCCATTTTTCTTTTCTATGCCGTTTTGCCTGATAAACTCGTTCATAAGCTCGATACGCTTTGCACGAACTTTGTAGTAATCAAAATCCTCTCCGAAAATGCCTTTCAGATGTGGGATAGCATACTTTGCTGCAAGAGAGCGTATGCCCAGAACGTGTTCCTTTGTCATTGGATAGCCGTAATGATTCGCCGCCTCACACCAAAACCTTGTGAGCAGCTTTTCCGTATCTATCATTAGTCCGTCCATATCAAATATAACGCCTTTGAGCATTTTTATCACGCCTTTCCAACTTGGTATCTGTTATTATATCACACTTTTGACAAGTTTTCAATAAAACTGCACAAATTAGAGGTGCAGAACATACATTCTATTGTGCATCTATATAATTCGTAATTAAAATTATATAATCCTATTGACAAATTATTAGAATGTGGTATAATAAGTACAGTGATAAAAGGCAACGCCATATGGGAACGCCTTAAAGAAAGGAATGAGAGCAAAGTGAACAAGAGCGTGTATAGTCTGGTGCTTGCAGACGATGTGGTGGAGGCTATCGACAGACTGGCATATTCAATGAATACCAGCCGTTCAAATCTGATAAATCAGATTTTGGCAGAGCGTGTTCAGCTTCTCACCCCTGAAAAAAGAATGCGTGAAATATTCTCTAAAATAGAACAGCTTATGGACAGCAGGTTTCAGACCCTTAATCAGCCCTCTGACGCTATGATGTCTATAAAAAGTCCTTTGAGATATAAATATAAGCCGACCATACGATACAGCATAGAGCTGAGCCGTGATTTTCACGGAAAGGTGGGCAGGCTGAAAGTATCTTTCAGAACTCAGAGCACACAGCTCATTTCAATGCTTGACAGCTTTTTCAAACTGTGGGCAAGGCTCGAGGAAAAATGTCTTTCGTATCTTTTCACTACCGGCGTGCCTTATGAAACAGCCGAGGGCAGATTTACAAGAGATTTTTACGCACCGCCTCAGTCGGAGCTGACCGACGAGGATATAGCGAACGCTATCGGTGATTATATAAGCTGTATGGACAGCTGTATTCAGCTTTACTTTGACAACGCCGCAGAACCTGAAACGGCGGCAAGAAAGGTGTCTGAAATGTATGAAAGATATCTGAAAAAAGGCGTTGTCGTTCTTTAAATGGTGGGCGGAGCATTCCGCCTGCTGTGAGCATATATCTTTTTAAGATGATAAGGGAGGTAATTTTATGAACGCTCAGAAATTGACACAGAAATCATTGGAAGCTTTGCAGGAAGCGCAGAGCATTGCCTCAAGAAACTCAAATCAGGCTGTTGACCAGCAGCACCTTATGCTGGCTTTGCTTTCACAGGAAAACGGTCTTGTGCCGCAGCTTTTTGTAAAAATGGATATAGCCCCTGAAAATATAGAGGCGGCTCTTACAAGAGCAGTTGATGATATACCTAAGGTACAGGTAGGCGGACGTGCACAGGACTCTGTATACATTTCAAGCGACCTTGACAAGGCTTTTGCGGAAGCCGAGTCGGAAGCTTCAAGAATGAAGGACGAATACGTTTCAGTTGAACATCTTGTTATGGGCATAATGGACAGCCCAAACAGTGCTTTGAAGGAAATATTCAAGACCTTTGGGGTAACAAAAACAAAGTTTCTGAAAGTTCTTCAAGCTGTAAGAGGAAACGCTCAGGTAACGAGCCAGAACCCTGAGGAAACCTATGACGTGCTGAAAAAGTACGGTCAGGATCTTGTGGAGCTTGCAAGACAGAACAAGCTTGACCCTGTTATCGGCAGAGACAGCGAGATAAGAAACGTTATAAGGATACTTTCAAGAAAGACAAAGAACAACCCTTGCCTTATTGGTGAGCCTGGCGTTGGTAAGACCGCCATTGCAGAGGGCCTTGCTCAGCGTATCGTCAGCGGAGATGTGCCTGACAGCCTGAAAGACAGACAGGTTTTCTCACTTGATATGGGTGCGCTTATCGCAGGCGCAAAATACAGAGGCGAGTTTGAAGAGAGATTTAAGGCTGTCGTTGAGGAGATAAAGAAGTCTGAGGGCAGGATAATCCTCTTTATAGATGAGCTTCACAATATCGTTGGCGCAGGCAAGTCAGACGGCGCAATGGACGCAGGCAACCTGCTGAAACCTATGCTTGCAAGGGGCGAGCTCCATTGTATCGGTGCAACTACTCTTAACGAGTATCGTCAGTATATCGAAAAGGACGCCGCTCTTGAAAGACGTTTCCAGCCTGTTATGGTAGACGAGCCGACCGTTGAGGACACTATCTCTATACTTCGTGGTCTGAAAGAAAGATATGAAGTATTCCATGGCGTAAAAATTCAGGATCAGGCGCTTATTGCGGCGGCTGTTCTTTCAAACAGATATATCACAGACAGATTTCTCCCTGATAAGGCTATCGATCTTGTGGACGAAGCTTGCGCACTTATCAGAACGGAAATGGACTCAATGCCTACAGAGCTTGATGAGATAAGACGTAAGATACTCCAGCACGAGATAGAGGAAACTGTCCTTAAAAAGGAAACTGATAAGCTTGCAGTTGAACATCTCCATGAGGTGCAGAAAGAGCTTTCAGAAATGCGTGAGCAGTTCAATGAGATGAAAGCTAAATGGGAGAATGAGAAGTCTGCTATCTCTAAGGTGCAGAAGCTCCGTGAGGATATCGAGCAGTGCTCAAAGGATATCGAGAGAGCAGAGCGTGAATATGACCTTAACAAGCTTGCAGAGCTGAAATACGGCAGAATGGCTGACTTGCAGAAGCAGCTTGCCGAGGAAGAAGAAAAGGCAGAGAAGTCAAAGACAAAGAACACTCTGCTAAGAGATAAGGTAACAGAGGAAGAGATCGCAAGGATAATCTGCCGCTGGACAGGTATCCCTGTTGCAAAGCTTATGGAGGGCGAGCGTGAGAAGCTTCTCCACCTGCCTGATATCCTCCACGAGAGAGTTATCGGTCAGGACGAAGCCGTTGAGCGTGTGTCTGAGGCTATCATGAGATCTCGTGCCGGTATCGCAAATCCAAATCAGCCGATAGGCTCGTTCCTTTTCCTCGGTCCTACTGGCGTTGGTAAAACAGAGCTTGCAAAAACTCTTGCTCAGGCTTTGTTTGACGACGAGAACAATATCGTTCGTATAGATATGTCGGAGTACATGGAGAAATTCAGCGTAAGCCGTCTTATCGGAGCGCCTCCGGGATATGTAGGCTATGAGGAGGGCGGTCAGCTCACCGAGGCTGTAAGAAGAAAGCCTTATTCAGTAGTTCTCCTTGACGAGATCGAAAAGGCTCACCCTGACGTTTTCAATATCCTTTTGCAGGTGCTTGACGACGGACGTATCACAGACTCACAGGGCAGAACGGTTGACTTCAAGAACACTATCATAATCCTCACTTCAAACCTTGGTTCTCCTTATATCCTTGAGGGTATCACACCTGAGGGCGAGATATCTCAGGAAGCAAGGGACAAGGTGGACGCTCTGCTGAAACAGCAGTTCAGACCTGAGTTTCTTAACAGACTTGACGATATAATCTACTACAAGCCTCTTATGAAGACGGAGATATACAAGATAGTTGACCTTATGCTTGCAGAGCTTGGCAAGCGTCTGGAAGACAAGAGGCTCAGCATAGAGGTAACAGACGCCGCTAAGGAAGCTATCGTAAATCAGGGTTACGATCAGAACTTCGGTGCAAGACCTCTCAAGAGGTTTATCCAAAGACGTATCGAAACTCTTATCGCAAAGAAGATCATTGCAGACGAGCTTGAGCCTGATTCTATCTTGCAGGTAGATTATGACAAGGACTTCGTTGTGAACGTTATTTATAATACTGTTACAGAAGAGTGATAGTATTATGCCAAAGGGCAGCTCCGGGAGGGGTTGCCCTTTTTTTGTGGAAAAAGAAGGTTTTAATTTATTTTAGGTTAATAATAAAAGAATTATCTTGTTAATGTTTTGGTAAGATATACTGTTTGTAAACAAAAAAGAACAGTTTATTTTGTGAATTATTCTAGGTTATTTTGCTTGCAAATGAGGTACATATATGCTAAAATATTAATATCGTGAAATATGTGATCTGATAAGGGGAATTAATATTTATGAAAGCAAATTTTTCTGATACGAATGATTTTGTTCAGAGCATGAACAGAGGAAAACGCAAAAAGAAGATAGCGTTGCTGGTGCTGTGTATAGTGCTTGCGTTCCTTGTGGCTGCCTGTGTTGTCGTGGGTCTGAAAATAAGGGAAAATAACCGTATCGCCATGGCGAAATCGGTCATAACAAAGCTTGATATAAGCACTACCTTCAAGGAGTCGGAGTTTTCTGACGATCAGGACTGGGACGGTGACGGCATAAAGAATGCCGATGAGGTACGTCATGGCACTAATCTTCAGAGCGAGGATACTGACAATGACGGAATAAGCGACGGCGATGAGATAAAGCTAGGCACGAACCCTATTGAAGCCGATACTGACGGTGACGGTCTTCTTGACGGCTATGAGCTTATGGCAGGCACAAATCCGAGAGAGTCAAAGTCTGACGGAAAGACCAATGACGCTGAAAGAGAGCTTACAGTGGAAAAAAATGCAGGGGACTGCCGCCTTGAAATAAAGGGCGACGCAAACGCTGCCAGTGCGACCCTTGTTGAGCTTGACCTCTTTGGTATCTCTTCAAATGCAAGTATCGTCACAAAGGCTTATGACGCTTATTCTGACTATAAGTTCAACTCGGCAAAGATAACTTTTGATATCGACTCTGCAAAGCTGAGTAAAATGGGATATTCATTTGATGATCTTACAGTGCTGAGATTTGATTCACGCTCGACCCTTTACACAAAGGTGGATTCAAAGGCAGACAAGAGCAAAAAGACAGTTTCGGCTTCTCTTACAGAGCTTGGCACTTATGTGGTAGGCGTTGAGAAAACTGTAAACGATGAAGCCACAACAAGGATCTGCTTCCTCGTTGATAACTCCGGCTCTATGTATCCAAAGGAGCAGTGTGTAACTTCTTCTGAGAATGATGTTGACTTCAAGCGTCTTGAATTTGCAAAGAATCTTATCGACAAGTTTGAGAGCCACTATCAGGTCGGCATTTGCAAGTTCACAGGAAGCTACAAAAAGATGGTAGACTTCACTGATGATAAGACGAAGCTTACGGAAGCTCTCGATAAGATAAAATCTGAGGAAGAGATATTTAACGGCACTCACAGTCAGACGGCTCTTAAAAAGTGCATGGATCTTATCCATCTCATGCCCATTCATCTCTTCCATCTTCTCCCAGAGACTCGTAATGCCTTTGCGGGTGGTTCGGATATAATCTGCCATCGCAGGATTCCGCAGATACTCTCCGACCTTCAGAAGTTCATCTGCCTGCACGAAACCTCTTCCATCAAAATAAATCTCCTTGAACGTATCATAATCTCCAAAAATCTTAAGGATCGCTGCTCCCATCTCATAAGAGAGCATATTGGCATAAAGTACTTTGTCTTCCTGTAAATCCAGGATCCTTCCGCCGTTCGATGTCAGTGCGTACCGCATCCCCGGAAAATTCCGGAGCACTTCCGGGATCCCTGTCACCGGACGCCCTGTTGCAACCAGTACTGTTACCTCCTGGTCGATCGCACGTGTAAGTATTTCTCTTGTATGACTGGTCAGTTCTTTCTTATCATTCAGTAAAGTACCATCCAGATCAAGCCCTATCATTTTTATCTTTTTCATGAATAATTCCCTCATTTATGGTAAAGCTAAAAATACATTTCAAATCTTAGTATAACACGATTCCCCGTGTATGTATAACAAAATTTGCGGATTCAGGCATTTTGTAGTATACTGATAAAGGCTCAATTTTGAAGAAAGGAAGAATTATGAAGAAAAGGTTAAAAGCATTTTCAAGGACAACCATCGCACTCCTTACCGCTGCCCTGGTCTGTTCCCCGTTTACAAAAGCTTACGCCGATGACACTGTAGACTCTCTCGAAAAGCAGACAAACGGTCTTCAGAACCAGCTCGACTCTCTGAATCAGGACCTCACAAGTCTCAGCGCTGAGATCACAGATCTTGCATCAAAAATTGAGGATACGGATGCTTCCGTACAGAAAGCAGAACTGGATCTTGCCGCCGCAAAACTGGACGAGCAGTTACAGTATGATGCTATGAAGAAAAGAATCAAATATATGTACGAAACAGGAAATACGTCACTCTTGCAGATCATCTTTTCTTCTGAAAGCATGGGAGATTTCTTAAACAAAGCAGAATTTGTCAAGAACATTACAGAATACGACAGAAATATGCTGG
>QWCB01003673.1_pt1 | contig 11473 bp, 7 predicted proteins | sample 1972511 | NCBI WGS metagenome assembly QWCB01 (sample SAMN09866719, study PRJNA288562) | Human gut metagenome isolate term5_stool, whole genome shotgun sequencing... | isolation source: gut | host: Homo sapiens | place: USA: California
CGGCTACATATCCAATACGAAGGAGCTACTCCCCGACAGCTGGCGCACCTGGTGGTGCGACCCCGAGACCCGCCTGATCCACTTCATCGGCAAGGACAATATCGTCTTCCACTGCATCATCTTCCCCGCCATGCTAAAGGCGGAGGGTTCGTTTAACCTGCCAGACAATGTCCCGGCGAACGAGTTCCTCAACCTCGAGGGTGACAAGATCTCGACCAGTCGCAACTGGGCTATCTGGCTCCACGAGTACCTCGACGAGATGCCCGGCAAGGAAGACGTGCTGCGCTATGTCTTGACAGCGAATGCTCCTGAGACCAAGGACAATGACTTCACATGGCGTGACTACCAAGCGCGTAATAACAACGAGTTGGTCGCTATATACGGCAACTTTGTTAATCGCGCCTTGGTGCTGACGCACAAATACTTCGATGGCAAGGTGCCTCCGCTGGGTCATCTTACAGAGATCGACGAGGAGATGCTCCGCGAGGTGGCAGCCATACCAGCAGAGCTGGACGATCAGCTGGAGCACTTCCACTTTAGAGAGGCGCTCAAGACCGCTATGCAGCTGGCTCGCATCGGCAATAAGTACCTCGCCGACACGGAGCCCTGGAAGGTGATCAAGAGCGACCCCGACCGTGTCGCTACGATCCTGCACTTAGCTCTGCAGCTGGTGGGCAATCTGACAATCGCTTTTGCGCCTTTCACTCCCTTCTCCACACGTCGACTCCTCGCTATGCTACAGGTTGAGGAGGGAGGCTTTGCTTTCTCTCGCTTTGGCGCTACAGATCTACTTCCCGAGGGGCATCAGCTGGGTACGCCCGAGCTGCTCTTTGAGAAGATTGAGGACGAGGTGATTCAGGCGCAACTGGACAAGCTCGCTGCGATCAAGAAGCTCAACGAGGAGCAGAGCCGTCACCCCGAGGCTCTGCTGGAGGATGTGCCGTTTGACACATTTACCAAGAGCGATATGCGTGCAGGCCGTATCCTAGCTTGCGAGAAGGTGCCCAAGGCGGACAAGCTCCTGCGCTTCTCCATCGATGATGGCATGGGCGGGCGAACGATCGTCTCGGGTATCGCTCAGTACTACAAGCCGGAGGAGCTGGTCGGCAAGACTGTTGCCTTCGTTGCTAACCTCCCTGTGCGCAAGATACGTGGTGTCGAGTCACAAGGTATGATCATCTCGGTCGAGGACTACAAGACGGGACAGCTACAGGTGGTCACGCTGCCTGACACGATAGCGCCTGGTAGCAAACTGGTCTAGCCACACAGCGACATGCGCATCCCTCTAGTCAACCTTCCCCAAGAACATAGCCCCTACCAAGCTGAGCTCGATAGGAGCATCGGGAGGGTTGTCGCCTCGGGCGGTTACATCGGTGGTGAGGAGGTGCGTGCCTTTGAGGAGGAGCTGGCGGCCTACCTGGGGCTGGCTTCGTGGAGTGTCATCAGCTGTGGCAACGGGAGCGATGCGCTCCTGCTGGCTCTGGCTGCGCTAGAGCTACCCCGTGGTGGCGAGGTGATCATTGCTACGCACAACTATGTGGCGGCTGCCGAGGCGGTCTGTCATCTAGGGCTCCGACCAGTCTGGGCTGACGTGATGCCCTCGCCGAGTAGCGATGGGCGTGTCTCCTTTCAGATGAATGGTTCGCCAGACTATCTGGAGTCACTTCTCACCCCTCGTACGGTGGCACTCATAGCGGTCAATATGTACGGTATGCCCTGCCCCGCAGTCGAGCTGGCGCACTTCTGCGAGCTTCACCAGATCCCGTGGATTGAGGACAATGCTCAGGGAATGGGAGGTGTAGTCGAGGAAGTTTCGGGGTGCTTAATTACTCCTATACCGCTAGGCACACGAGCTACGATCGGCACGACGAGCTTCTTTCCGACGAAGCCACTAGGCTGTATGGGCGACGGGGGCGCTGCTTTCGTACCGCATGACCAGCAATTGGCGGAGCGTTTGCGCCAACTGGCCAACCACGGTCAGCACACACGATACCTGTACGATCGATGTGGCTACAACAGTCGTCTCGACGCGCTCCAAGCAGCTGTGCTACGGGTTAAGCTAGGTCACCTGGAAGAGGCGAATCGACGACGTCGCTTGCTAGCCGACCGCTACGACGAATTGCTGGCCGACCTCCCGATGGTGAAACGTCCGTGGCGTAGTGGGGACCGACCCGAAGCACTCTACCTCTACACAATCTGCGTACCCTCTGACAAGCGAGACGGACTACTCAACGAATTGCGTACAGCGGGCATCGACGCACGGGTCTACTACCCGCAGATGCTTCACCAGATAGCGGCCTACAACGCCGGCTCCTCTGAGGCTTCCTGCCCCGTAGCGGAGGAGCTCCAGAAGACGATGCTCTCGCTACCGATAGCCCCAACGACCTTCTACTTGCAGGTTAGAGAGATCTGCGAGCGGATCAAACAGTTTCTACTATAAAAGCCTTTACCCCCACTATGACAGCGAACCACAGCGACCTAACAACCTTCGCTCCTAAGCCACTTCACAGCCCGCTCCGCTGGGTCGTCGTGGGGTGCGGACACATTGGCCGTCGACACATGGAGCATATCTCGAAGCATCCGCAGACGCAGTTGGTCGGGATGGTCGACGTGCTACCCGCTTCGGAGTGTGGCGCTGCGCAGTTTGCTGAAATCCCCTTTTACCAAAGCGTCGAAGAGCTGCTGGAGCGTGGAGGAGACACCTTTGATGTCGCGTCGATCTGCGTTCCCAACGGGCTGCACTACCCAATTGCGCTAGAGCTGATCAAGGCTGGCAAGTCGCTCCTCATAGAGAAGCCCGCCGTGCTACACCCCGACGAGGGCGAGGAGCTGATCGCTCTGGCGAAGGCGCACGGCTGTCACCTATACAGTGTCCTGCAAAACCGCTTTACGCCTGTCTCGGCGTGGCTTCACCAGATGATCGAGGAGGAGCGCCTCGGCAAGCTTTACCAGATCGAGCTGCAGTGCCTCTGGAATCGTGACGAGCGCTACTACCTGCCTCGTCGCTGGCATGGCGACCTCAAGCTAGATGGCGGGACGCTCTTCACGCAGTACTCGCACTTCCTCGACCTGCTGATCTGGTGCTTTGGCATGCCTGAGGTGCAGGGCGGAAGCTTTTACAATTACAACCACCAGACGACGGTAGACTTTGAGGACTCGGGCGTGGTGCAGCTCACCTTCCCGCAGGATACGACGGGGCTACTGACCTACTCGACAGCCGTCTACGGGACCAACTGCGGGGTGCGTCTGACTGTGCTCGGTGAGCGTGGCTGCATCGTCCTTGACGGGCCCTTCATGAACAAGCTAACGCACTGCGTCATTGACGGCTACGACCGCCCCGACCTAGGCGAGAGCGAGCCAGGCAATGCCTACGGAGCCTACAGTGGCTCAGCGCAAAACCATCACTTCGTCATCGACCACACGGCGCGCGCTCTGCTGGGAGATCCGACCGCTCAGGCGGTGAAGATAGAGGATGCCCTGCGTGTCGTGCGCCTCATTCGCAATATCTACCAGCACAACCCTTACCTGTCCTAAGAAAGCCCTTCACGTTATGAACCAACTTCAGCATCGTACCCTACTTTATTGTCTCGCCGCGCTCCTTTTGCTGGGGAGCTTCGCTAGTTGCAAGAAGGCAGAGCGAGAGACGCACACGATCCATATCCTACACACGACCGATGTGCATGGCAACATACTGGGCTACGACTTCGTCCAGGACACTTGTATCCCTAGCGGACTGGCGCGGGTCTCTACATATGTGGCGCAAGTGAGGAAAGAGCACCCGACGAGTACGCTGCTCTTCGACGGAGGGGATGTGCTACAGGGCAATGCAGCGGTCTACTACTCCAACTTCGTCGACACGCTGCGCACGCACTTCGTCTCGGACGCTATGACACTGCTGAGCTACGACGCGGCCGTCGTGGGGAACCATGACCTAGAGGCTACGCCGAGCGTATACAAACGCTGGCAACGCGACATGGCGACGCCACTGCTGGCTGCCAATATCATACACAGCGATGGTCCACTCGCGGGCAAACCTTACTACTCGCCTTACAGCGTCCACACGGTCGACGGGGTGAAGGTAGCGGTGCTCGGACTGATCACTCCCGCTGTGCCTCAGTGGATCCCGCAGGCCTCTTACGAGGGGATGACCTTTGCCGACCCGATCGCCACGGCTCACAAGTGGATTCCTACTATTCAGGAGCATGTCCACCCGGACCTCCTCATAGTCTTGATGCACTCAGGGCTGGGAAATGAAGAGGGCGGTGAGAACTTTGCCATGCAGTTGGCAAACAGAGTCTCTGGCATCGACCTGATCCTCTACGGACACGACCACCAGGCTAATCAGACGACGGTGCGAAGTCCTTCGGGCTCCCCAGTCCTGCTGATCAATCCGGGGAGCCATGCGACAAATGTGGCGGACGTGACCGTCACTATCACCAAGCAGGGCGACAAAGTGGTTGACAAGAAGTTCCAAGGGGAGATCGTACCGATGGCTTCTGTGCCCGTAGACTCCGCTTTCGTTAGCTACTTCTCAGACTTTGCGGACACGGTGCGCAACTTTATCGCAGAGCCTATCACACAGCTCACGGAGCCACTCATCGGGGTGGACGCGCTCTTTGGACCTTCGGCCTATATCTCCCTACTTCATCAGCTACAGCTCGATCTGAGCGAGGCAGACATCTCGTTCTCCGCACCGCATCGTCTCTCCTTGGCACAGCGCGCTGACACGCTACGGGGACGAAACTTCTTCGACATCTATCCTTACGAAAACTATCTCTACAAGCTGCGCCTCTCAGGGCAAGAGATACACGACTACCTAGAGTACTCCTACGGCTTATGGTGTGGCCCCGAAGCCAGCTCTGGGGAGCATCTGCTCTATCTGAAGGATCAAACTGACGAGCAACGCTTCCCGACGGTCAATCCGACCTTCAACTTCAGCGCAGCCGCAGGCATTGACTACACGGTAGATCTGCGCAAACCGCAAGGCGAGCGAGTGACCATCGAGCAGCTGTCTGACGGACGGCCCTTCTCGGTCGACAGCGTCTACACCGTGGCGGTCAACTCCTACCGTGCTATCGGTGGCGGTGGGCATCTGACGCAAGGGGCTGGTCTTTCGCCCGACGAGCTACACCAGCGCGTCGTCTGGATCTCGCCTCACGACCTGCGCTATCTCCTCATCGAGTGGGCAAAGGCGCACCAACCACTCACGCCGCCCCGCTACAGCAACTGGACCTTCATACCTAAAGAGCAAGCTGAAGCAGCCGTCGCACGGGATCGCCACATCATTGAGGAGAGCCTTAATAAGTAACGACGGCTCGACCCAATGCCCCTGCCTAAACCTCAACTAGACCATGACTTGGGTTGACCTCCTGCTCTTACTGATCCTAGCTTGTGGCATCACCACCTTCGGCCGTAGGCGACTGCGCAAGCACAATCCCGTCTACAAAGGCGTAGAGCGTGACTTCGCCCCGCATTGTGCCCTCAGCATCGAGGAGTCACCGCTCCTGCAGCTTGGCTCAGCGCCCGACGGCGCCACGCCTCGCTACCTTGTGGTAGACACCGAGACCGTCTGCTATCTGCACGACACGCTTGACAAGACACAGCTCACCTCCATCAACACGCCACTCCTGGCGAGCCTCTCGTGGCTTCTGCTAGACGACGAGCTACGAGTCGTCCGCAGCGAAGACCACCTCCTGCTCAGTGGCGTGCCGATTACAAGCGAAGCGACCGACTACCATCAGCTAACCACCGAGTTTGTCGCTGGGCATGGCGAAGCGCCCCAAGCGGTGCTAGAGCTCTTCCTCAGAGACCTAGAAAGTGTACAGATGCTCGTCGGGCATAGCCTCGCCTTCCACCTAGCCGTCCTAGCGCACGACCTGCAGCACTACCAGCTGCCCAGTGAGAGCCTCTGGTCCCGGCGACAGTTCTGCACCATGCGCCAAGGCATCAACTACCTCATCTCGCATTACCAAGCCGATCCCCTACAGACACGCATCAGCCTAGAGTCGCTCTATAGCAAGCTCCTATGGGGTCGTGAAGAGCTGGAGATCATCTACCAGCTCAAGTCTCGCCACGACGTCGTCCTCGCCACGCACTGCTTCATCAAGCTCTACAGAGATCAGACGACAGCCGACTCGTGACCATGTAGCAGGTGAACGAGTGTGATCACAACGCCCATCACGATGAAGAGCAGTGAGATGCCCACGCTCAGCCACTTGCGCCACCGCTGTATACCTCCAGCGAAACGCGCTAAGCGACTCAACCCCATCCGTATCAAGCCATAGAGCGGATAAGCGACACTAGCCGTCAGGATCGCAAAGAGCCCTAGGTAGAGCAACCCCACAGCGCCCTCCGCCTGAGCCGTCATAGGGACCAGCATACCAAAGTAGATCAGCCCCGTAGCAGGACAGAAGAAGAGAGCCGAGCTAAAGCCCAGCCAAAGGGCTCGCCAGCTCCACGCGCCCTGTCGCTCTAACGATTGCTCATGCTCCTCCACTTGATGCGTCTGCTCCTCGTGATGGTGGTCATGATGGTCGTGACGACCGAACAGAAAGAGCAGTACTCCCAGTAGGATAATCAGTGGTCCCAGCCAATGCTCCAAGCCGTACAGGATCTGCTCCTGTAGTTGGAGCGTCTGAATGCTCGTCCGCAAGAACCACGCCGAGAGCAATCCCAGTGAAAAGTAGAGCAACGCCCGCCCCAGCGCATAGAGCGTCGTGAGCCACCACCCCCGCCGTCTATTCGTCTGCCGTCCCGTCAGGAAGAGCAGCGAAGAGACCACCGTCGCCAGTGGACAAGGGTTGATCGCCACCAGGAGAGCCATCACCACCACCGCCACAAAGGGTGTCGAACTGGTAACCAGCGCTAAGAGATCAGCCTGCATAACGAATCTGTTACCGCACTACTATCTTGCCCGAAGTGTAGGCAGGCACCGAGTCTCCCTGCGTCATCCGCAAGCGGTAGATGTAAAGCCCTGGCAGCAAGGCCCCACCCGACTGTAGCTTAGGCTCCCACCGTATCAGAGCTGGCGTGCCGTGTCCAGAGCGAGCCACCATCTGAGGCGAGAGCGCAACCAGCGCACCACGGTAGTCGTACAGCTCGATAGTCACATCGACCTCCACGCCTGGCGCATTGTTGTACACCTCCACAATCAGCGGATCATCAGCCGTCAGGACTCCTGGACGAGCATGGCTCTCAACCACCATCGGCGCCTGACCAGCATGCACCCGGAAGGCAAAGCTACGCTCCGTCACATTGTTGCACACGTCCCACACGGTAAAAGTCGCCGTGTGGTCGCCATCAGGTAGCTCAGGTAGCAGGTAAAGCACCCGCCCCACGCCTGCCTCCATCTCAGAGGCGGTGTAGCTACTATTGAGGTTAAAGGTCAAGTCCTCGCGTCCATCCACTACCAGCGTCATGTTGTGTCCCACGCCCGTTCCCGAAAGGTTGATCCCCGAAGCATCAGCCAGCGTGGCAACGAAGAGTGGCGTCGAGCCGATGGGGTTATCCATCGAGAAGTTTGGATGACCTAGGTATAGCTCCCGTATCTCAGGCGGGACCGTGTCGACCACGCTGTGCTCCCCCACGCCAGGCTTGACACAGATCGCGTGGCTCACACCCATCGCTTCGTACGGTTCGCTACCCTTCGCATCGCTGTAAGCATAGAGATTGATCTTGCCATTGCCCCCGCTATAAGGGAGGTCCTTAGGCACTACAAAAGAGAAGTCAAAGTGTCCCTCCTTCACCTCAGCAATACCCGCATAGAGCATCCCTGGGTAGTCCTCGAAGGTGCGTATCTCATCTGGATCCTTGTCTGGCGCATTGTCTATGTGCGTCTTGACCTGAGCCTTAGCGTCAAAGACCGTCACAAAGAGCCGGCCCGTGAAGTCTCCCTGCACGACCCCCTGACTGCTCGCCACGTAGCCCCGTACCTGTACACTATCCATCGCATGGAGCGGTACCGCTTCCCCCTCCGAAAGCTTGTCAAGCGAGACTCCCTCCAGCTCCGTGATGACCGTCTCGTAGGCTGGCATACGAAGGCGCAGAGCTGGATCGCCAAGCAGGAAGAAGTTCAACTTATTCGTCGTATCGGATCTTATCAGCTCGTTTTTCGCATCACGCATCACGATCCCCATGGGACGTAGGAAGCCATCCGCCTGAGGCGTGAAGAGACTCTCATGCAGCGTCCAATTCATCCGCTCATTAGGCACATCCATCACTACACGAGTGGTCGTGTAGAGCGCGATAGCTCCGCTCGTCGGGTTGAGCATAGCCGACTCCCCAGCCGAGGTCTGCGGATGGTCATAGTTGGTAAAGTCACAGGTCGCCGTGATCCACACGGGTAGGTGGGGATAGTCAAAGCGCATGATATCGGTCTGTGTCAAGATCTGCTCATCGCTCCACGCTGCGGGGCCTCCGTGTCCCGTATAGTCTAGGAGGAGCAACCCCTTCTGTAGCTCGTCCATCAGCTTGCGCCGCGCCTCTGGCACCGAGGTACGCCCGCCCACATTCTTGTGCGCATAAGCGTCCATATAGACTTTAGAGACCATCAGCTCTGGCTGCAACTGCTCCATAAGCTGAGCAATGCCGTCAGCTTGTCCTAGGTGCGAGTAACCATCCATATTGTCCGCTACATAGCAAGCACGCGTACGCCACACGCCTGGCACCTGCTCGCTGTCATAGCGGATTATTTTGTCCACTACCGCCTCAGCCTCCGCCAAGGTACGTACCGGCAGACGACCTATCCCCACCGAGAGCCTCTGCGCTCCGATACCGACACCACGTTGACCCTCCGAGAGGAGACCAAAGTAGTCATCCGTCGAGTAGCTGTAGACGTTGGTCGAGTTCTCTCCTTGATAAGTCAGCAAGAACTCCGTCAGCTGAAAGTCCCGTGCGCTCCAGTCTTGCGACACCTTACGATTGTCATAGGCCCCATCGCCCATCAGCAAGAGTAGCGGGTGATAGCTCTCCGCGCCATGCTCCGCCTCGTAACGGCGCTTATAGTCCCACAGCATCAAGCGATAAGCCGTCGCATCGGGCGTGCCGCCATTATATTCATCAAAAAGCTCCTGCTGCGTCACCACCTGCACCCGTAGTCCCGAGTGCTCTCGGTGATAACTGGCCAAGCGCTCTGCAGCTGGGCGCAACGCCTCGGTCGTGATCATCAGATAGTCCGGCACCGTGTCTAGACGCACCCCTCCATGCGGGAGCGCCACAACCTGCTCCACAGGGTAAGCATCTGCAAGGGCAAAGAGCGTGTACTCCACAGGCATCCCTGCCCCATCCGTCACGGCTCCCGTAAAGGTTACGGCTCCACCCTGCTCCGCTACGGGTAAGCTCGTCACCTGCCCCTCGGCCGTGCGTCCCCACAGTTGCAGGGCACTCGCAGAGCCTGTCACCTCGATGCGGTGCGATGCGATGGCGCCTGGGGTGGCGGAGAAGTTGCGAAAGGCCAACTGCCCCTTCCCTTCATACTGCAAAGCTACTGGTGCCACCAGTGTTAGATAGTCCAGGTAAGCTTGTCGTCCCGCCGGCGCTATCTGTAGCTGAGCCTCCACACGCTGCGCCTCCGATGGGAGCTGGGCTGTAAAGCTCTTAGCATGATAGATCCCCGCCATATAGGTACTAGCGGAGCTATCTTCACTTCTCTTGATGATGTCTTTGTACGCTTCACCGCCCAGCTGTACCGTCAGCTCCAGCGTCTGATCTTTGTCTGGTAGCCCCACATAAGCCACTCTTAGCTCGCCTTCGGCAGCTGAGACCAGTGGCGACGGTAGCGAGAGTGGCACCGTGAGCGGATGCCCGCCGAGTGGCTCGCCAAAGAGCTTACGCCCTGAGGCACGTAGCGAGTGACGATCCTGCTCATATAGCTCATGCGCCAAGAAGCTTGTCCGCACAGCCGTCTCCGTAGCTTGCTGCGCCCCCTGTGGCTCAATGCGCTGCACTGGCAGATCCGTCCGATCGGTCGCTAGGTAGTACCCCTGATTGCTATAAATGTTTTGCTGATGGCGGAAGGTCTGTCGCGACAGGTCAGGGATCCACTCGGTCACTCCCGTAGCGTAAAAGTAAACCGCCTCATCAGCTACATAAGCGGGGACCGGCGTAAGCTGCAAACTATTATCCTCCAGCACTTCGCTCAGCATCGTTCCACCCCGTCCGAAGAGACGTACCTCGGCAGGGTTCGCAATGCCCGCCTCTCGTAGTGCGGCAAAGGTAACCTTGTACACCCCCGCGCGAGTCACCGAGAGACGCGCCCAGTGCCCCTCACTGAGTGGTGAGCTGGCGGAGGATTGTGCGGTCAGCCCCAGTAGCCCCGCTAGCAGTATGACCAGCAGCAGGCTCAGAGGTCTGTATATATAATGTAGGAGTCTATGTCTCATAAGTAATCTAATAACGTGGATACAGCTACTTATAGTATATCCATCACCGTGACCGATGATGCAAATATACCACAATCTTCCCTTTGCTTGCCTAGTCAATATCCTTGGCATCGCCAAAAAGTCGAACTTCTCCCGAGGAAATTCCCAATAGCTCCGTGAAAATAAAAATTTTCCTCCGAAGCGAGGAACAATACTTCGGAGGAGTCAAATGAAACTTCGGAAGAATGAAATCATAAGTCCGAAGAGTTTTTCCACTCCTCGGTGGAGAATCAAGAATCCTTACCGAGGCATTTTCGATTTCCTCAGTAAAAGCTTGTAGCGAGCTCCTTTTTTTTTATGATCCCTTAGCCCAGAGTCAGCGGGCGTCCGCCCCCGTCCGAGCCGCAAAATAAGAGAGGCACCTCAACTCATCAGTCGAGATGCCTCTCTTTATTGGTCTGAGCTAGCGACTCTATTACTTGACGCTGGCAGAGAGCGTACGACGCTCACGAATGCGAGCAGCTTTACCACGGAGGTTGCGCAGATAGTAGAGCTTAGCGCGACGTACCTTACCGTGACGCTCTACGTGGATCTCCTCGATAAAGGGGCTGTTGTAGGGGAAGATACGCTCTACGCCCACACCGTCTGAGATCTTGCGTACGGTGAAGCGACGCTGGTCGCCATGACCGCTGATGCGGATGACCGTACCGCGAAACTTCTGGATACGCTCCTTATTACCCTCCTTAATACGGTAGTCCACGACAATCGTGTCACCTGGGGCAAACTTAGGTAGCTGCTTGCCACTCTTAAAGTCTTCTTCGACTAGCTTGATAAAGTCCATAATAATGTGCTGTTACTTTTTTGATTAGCTATGAGCTAAACGCAATATACACAGGCGACTCGGGAGCCTCTGGACTAAGCTTCGGGCTAAGCCTAGAGCGCTCTTCCTGTCAGAGATTACGCAAAGCTGACGACAAAGGTACGAAAAACTTGCGAATGGACAACACCCACCCCATAGCGTACATTCCACCCGCTAATGCAATTTCTCAAGAATGATGTTTTTGATGACTTCATTGGGTGTCTTATAGTTTAGGTTTTTACGGGGTCTGTTGTTT
>QWCB01004546.1_pt1 | contig 11468 bp, 9 predicted proteins | sample 1972511 | NCBI WGS metagenome assembly QWCB01 (sample SAMN09866719, study PRJNA288562) | Human gut metagenome isolate term5_stool, whole genome shotgun sequencing... | isolation source: gut | host: Homo sapiens | place: USA: California
GGAAACAGGCTGAGAATTGTCATAATCAGCAAAAATGCTGAGACAAGTCTGGTTTTGATTGATTTCATAAGAGATCTCCTTCATTTGTAACACAAGAAAAGCAGGTCGAGTTTCCTCAACCTGCTTCGTTGAATGGTTCACTTTTCGAACTGACCATTTTGGAATGAATTTAATTCACCGCAGAGGCAATCATTGATTAGCCTATTGCGGGAACGTCCACCCATGTGACCTCGCATCCGTCTACGAGAAAGACCTGCACACAGTACCAACACGCCAATCCATTACTGTCCGTACCACGCGCTAAACCAACGCCAATCTCGCCGTAGCGAGCATTCAGCATGTTATCCGCATGGCCCTTGGAATTCGACCAAAGATTGACGACGGCATCAGATAAAGTCTTGTGCTGTTGCTCGAGGTACAGTTCTGTGATGCAGTGGATGTTTTCGCCGGTGCGTCGGCTATCTGTAACGGTATTGCTTCTGCGTCCATCGGGGCGAGTGTGAGAATAAGCACCACTAGCCGCCATCTCATCCGCGCGGACTTGAGCCGCATCCATCAGAAGGTTATTAACCTCCAATACAGCAACTCCCTTATTAAGCCGCAGGGTGTTGGTACGGGTAACAACATCCTTCTTTATGGCATCAACATCAGTCTGGTGGAGCTGGCCACTTGTCTTCTCGCCCTCTTGCTTTGTAGGCGCAATCCCAGTATAGGGCTTGTCCGATTCGACCTGGACGCATTTGGCAGTATCGTCCCAAAAGACGTTAAAACCGACAGCCTGGCCAATATCACGCAATTTCACATAATTGTGGCCGTTGATCACATACGCCTCCATGGGTGTAGGTGTGCCATCCACAAAAATCTGATTGTTGCTGAGATCGGCAAGAATGCCGGAAGCGTATGCAACGCTGCCGCCAAACATGACTGCGCCGACAACCATGGCGGAGAGGAATGAAATGAAACGCTTTTTCATGTGAGTCACCTCGTAGAAGATAGTTTTCCAGCCACTCTCTACGCGTGTTCTTCAGCCGACTTTCTGATTCGAGCAGGCTGCGATGCCTGCCATGAGGATATCCGCTTTGGAGAGTTTGTGTTCACTCAAAAGCTGACGCATCTCCTCATAAGCGGAGCGCGGCAGAAGCATATGGACGGTTACGGTAGCTTCTGCGGGAATGGATCGGGTTCGATTCTCACGATTGCGAGGCTTTTTACTATTCATGGTTTTCCTCCAATGGTTTATCGAATCTCTACAGCCTGCACACACAGACGCAGAGAGGGCTGGTTAGCAATACAGGTGATCAGGGTGATGCGATTATCTCCCATCTCATTGAGGTAAGAGAAATCGGTGTAGGAGATCGCACCAACGAATGTCACTTTGTAGGTCTTCGTGCCGATTGCGGTCTTGTACTTAACAATGTCCCCAACCTTCACATTCTTCAGCTTTCCGAAGTAGGGATGGTTCCCTCTGTTGTGGCCGAACAAGCCAACATTCCCGGTGTAGAGGCCGGAAGAAGTGTAATGACCGGCGCCTTTGGACATGGAACTGTCGGTGGCGCCTTCATACACTTTGCAATTCAGCCCGACACGGTCAATGGAGACTTGGCCGATACTGCCATCGCTCTGCTTGAGATCGTTCAAGGTGACAGAGGGGTCATACGGCATCTCGATCGTACCACCGCCGGAGATGATACTGGAACTACCGAAGTCGGACTCCGGGTACTGCGTATTCGAGCTGCTCCCGCCAAAGCCGTACTGTGTGTTGCCATTCAGGTAGGGATTATTGAGGGAGCTTTCCAGAAATTCCTGACTGAGTCCGTATTGGATCTCAGGGATGTCGTAATCGACCTGATTGCGTGAGCCGTAACGATACTCAGCGTCGTAGAGATCCTCGTAGTTCGTGCTGCCGTAATAGACAGGGTCAGGAGAGGTTTTGAAGGAATAGTCTGCGGCACTAACGAAAGTCACCAAGCCGAGTGCCATACTCAGCGCACAGCACAAGGTCAAAAGTCGTTTGAGCTTCATATTAAGGTTCCTCCTCATAATTGGATTCACCTTCCTGAGAGCCAATATCGACTTTGAACCAGTACGAACCGTTGACCTCACCAACGGTGTGCTCGACAGTATTGTCATAGCAACAGATGGCGATGGTCTGGCCGAAGAGCTTCTTTGCGACTGCCTGATCCACTTCGATTGCAATCACACCTTCAGGAATATCCTTCAAGCGGTCAATACGCAGCTCGGGATTCTTGACCTTCAGATGAAGCCGGCCGCATTTTTCATATTCATTGCCTTTGCCTGTTGCTTTGTAGACTGTAGTATTCTTACGAAGCGTGAGGACGAGGAACAACAGTGCGGCCAAAAGGGCGGTTCCGCCGATAATGGAGATCACCAAGACCGCACCTTTGAAGGTGGGTTCCGCTTTCGTCGGTTCAATCTTGGTGCCCAGGTAGGTTACGGTATAGAGAATGCTGGAAATACCAGAGGATACGACAGTGCCTTTGTATTCGGCGGTCGTAATATAACCAGTTGCGACGGTAGAACTGGCAGAGCCAGAATAGGTGGCTACCGCAGAGTAAGTTGCCGGGACGAGCTCATCGCCGACCAGAGCAGTACTCTCAACGCTCCAAGTTACATTGGAGAGGCTCAAAGTTCTGCCATTCTTCTCTACGGCCTTATCGATGTAGGAAGAATCGTTTCGATCGAGCCCAGTGTAGTTCTTGGTTGCAGTGACAGTGTAATAGCTGCTCTTGTAGCCGGCTGCCTCCGTCTTGATCGTGCTGTGGTCCAGAGACAGAGTACCGGAAGAAATGCCATCGTCGAACTCGATCGTGGGCTTCAGCTCTGCGAGGATATCTTCGAGGTTCTTACTGGCAGTTGTGACAGTGACGACCTCAGTGTGCAGATTCTCTTCCTGAAAGTGCTGCTCTTCTTTGATGATGTCACCCATGGAGTACAGGAATCCATCATGCTCGAAGTCCTCTTCATAGAGATCAGCAGGGTCCTGGTCGGGCAGGAGAGTATAGGTCTTGATCGCGAGCTGCTGCCCGTTGAGATTCTGATAGGTCACATCGTCCGGAATGTACGATGCTGCACTTGCTCCCACCGTCATGGACATGGCAACGACGAGAACAAGCACCAAGGAAGTGATTTTTTCCTTCATGGATCTTGATCCTTTCTGTTCGTGGGTGTCATGCGACCGGGTTAGTCGGATGATCACCGGTAGTAAGGCGGCCTTTGCCGCGCTTGTATTCGCTGATGCATTCTTTCAGCATGGCAAGGAGGTCTTCGTAGGTCAGATTCATCGAAAGCCAGAGGCATTGCCGGTACATGTAGATCATGCTGTCATCTGCCAGGAAGACGGAGTGCCAACCTGTGACCGAGTCCAGATTCAGTTCGTTCGCAACGCCATACATCTGATCGGCATTGATGTCTGCGAACAGGATCTTATCAGCGACAATGATGGACATGATGGGATAGCTTCGAATCATGGAGACAAGGACGACGCAGTCAATCTCGTCGTCCTTGTGGATGGCGACATAGGTGTCACCATGCTGCTCCACAATGTTGAGGCAGGACCGGATGACCTCCCTGCAGTGAGCGTCAAGAGCATCTCGGCTGCTGGGAGAGTATTTCATAAGGTTACCTCAATCTAGTATGGCGTTTGATGATTCTGGTGATGAAGCCCAGCGCGATGCCGTTTTCCTCATCGACTCCGGTGACACGGAAGCTGACCGTATCCAGTCTGCTGGGCATGTCGATGGAACGATAGAGCTTAGTCTTGGCATTGACGCCCACCTGAAGGCGGACGAAGAATACGCGGTCTTTCACGCCGGTAACGACACCGAAATAGTTGGAGTTGGGAGTGATCTTCTCCAGGGCTGCCCGATCGGGATTCTCAGATGCCTCTTTGATGGAGAGGTTGACCGAATAGACATCCCGCTCCTCGTTGTAAGAAACATCCATGACCCTGGCAACGACCAGATCGCCGGTGGAGTGCAGATCCGCAATGTCAGAGAACCATTCCCAGGAGACATTGCGGGCATAGATCTCAGTATCCACACCGCAAGCCTCCACCGTCATGGTGTTGTTGCCGACACCCAGAACACGGCACGCCATCAGGATACCGGGCTTTACACGGCCGGTGGCATAGTACCGCTTCTGACGCTGCAGCATGGCCGCCTTACGGGAACCAACTGCCGCACGATTGCGGATATCCACGGCCGCTGGGATGAAGTCTATGGTCGCACCCAGCATACGCCCAATCTGGATTCTGACAGATCGAGGAATGGGATCCTCTTCAGGCCATTCCGTCAACACCATCTCGCGAATGGGAATCAGGATGCGGAGGCCTTCAAAATCAACCGGGCAAACAGGAAGACCATTCTCGGTCTGAATGATGCCGCTGCTGACGATGCCGGTCAGGATCTGCTGCCTGCGCGCTGCGCCGGCAAGATAGCCCCACTTGGCGTCTTCGCTATCCTCACGGGTAACGCCACGCTCCAGATCATTGAGTTCAAGCAGGTCATCACTTCCTTGGCGCCGGGGTGCCTGAGGGGGCGCAGGTTCAGAAACAACCGGTTCCTGAATGACCTCTTCAACAGCTTCAGTTACTTTCTTCTTAGGCATTTGTTCTACTCCTTTCCTAGAAGATGTCATCCGCATTCACAACCTCGCGCTCAGTGCTATGGGCTGGCTTCGCAGGTGGTTTCTTCTGCCGATTGCCGCTGCCCTTTTCCACAGAGGTGGCCATGGATGAGGATGGTGAAGGGCCGGTTGCAGATACAGAAGAAGCCTGGCTGGTCTTCCAGTCAGGCTCATGCAGGATCGCTTTGCGGCTCTTCAGCTTTTTATAGTCCGGATGCAGGGAGTAGTCATAGCGCTTGGCTCGCATGACTTTCTGACCTCGAATGAAGATCAGAACTTGATCCGGGGGTAAACGCAGGACCTCATCAGGGGTAAGCAGTTGACGCCGGCCAAGTGAGTTGGTCTTGCGGAATCTTGGTGTGTAGTTGGTGATGTGCATGGTATTGAGTTCCCGCATTGTGCCCTCCACTTCAACAGAAGCGGTACCAATGCGATCACTGAAGTACTCCGCCGTAAGCATATCGGTACAACCCAAAAACACCGTGGAGTCACAGGCACCGAGGATCTCCTGCCATTGGTCATAAGGGTATCGGTTGCGCATCTGACCTACATTTTGGAAGAAGACGGCTACCGAGCATCCGCGTGACCGGATGGTAGAGCACTTTTTGGTGAAGTCAGGGATCAGGCAGCAGTTCGGAAATTCATCTAGCACGAACTTGACCTTAGTGCTCAGCATACCGCCTTCGCAGTATCCATCTGCATAGCGAATCAGGCGGATAAATAGAAAGCTGAAGAATAGAGAGCTGAGAAAATCAAAGGTGCTGTCCTGATCGGACACAATGCAGAAGTAGGCACACTTTTGCTTTCCCGGAAGTTCCAGATCGATCTCGTTATAGGAAGTGATGTTCCGCACCTGCTGCGCCTGCAGTACGGCCAGCTTGCTGCCTAGGCCAATGATGACACTGGTTCGAACCGTATCGCTGGACTGCTTGAAGATGGCGTAAGGTGCGGCTGCAGGGGATGGCGGAAGAAGCTCGCCGGTGTATTGGTTCACATGCTCATGGCTGATACTGGCCATGATGTCGGATAGGCCCTTCTCCGTCTGTGTATAGAGCAGATCGTAGACTGTAGCCAGGTTGCGTTGCTCCGGGGGCATTTCCAACGCCACATACAGTACCAGCGCTTTTAGCAGGTTGAGCTCAGCGTTGTACCAGAAAGCATCTTTCGAGTCTCCGCTGGTGTTTTGCAGTACGATGTCGGCGAAGGTCTGAGCCATCAGTTCGCTGGAACCAACTTCATTGAGGCTGTTCCACGAATCACTATGATCCATTTCAATTAGGTTGAAGACCTTAACTGTGTATCCGTTGTCTCGAAGGTATTCGCTCATGGATTCATACAGTTCGGATTTTGGATCAGTAAGAACCAAGCTCTCACCACGCTTCACCGCCTGGAGGACCAGATTACGGGATATGGATCTGGATTTGCCTGTACCTGAGGAGCCGCACACGGCGAGGTTGGAGTTGAGGCGCGTGTTTTTGGGGAGTGTGAGGATTTGACCATCAGGCAACATGCCAAGGATGTCCTGCTCGGTCTTTTTCGCACTCGTTACATCAAAGCAGTCACTTGCCTCCTTCGGTGACATGAAACTTGCTGTGCCATAGCTGCCAGAGTTTGAGACAGTAAGGTTTCGATCGGCGTCGGTGACTCCGTTTTGCCCCCATCCGATCCGGAGTCCAAAAATGCAGATGAGTACAATTCCCACCACTACCATCCCGATGGCAATCAGGCCTTCTGGAAAGTGGAATATGGATCGAAAGACATCTGCAAGCTCCAGGGATGGGAGACCTGGGGAAGCGCTATAGTCACTGCCGGCTGCCTTCCATGCGTTGATGTTGATCATGAACTGGGCGATAATGCCGGCAATATACAACACGCATGGGATCAGGACAGCAAGGCTAAGGGCTATTTTCAGTTTTCTTCTTTCCATGGTTATTCATGCTTTCTACTGGACGCACTTCGATGGCCGGCCCGACAATTCCCTGAACCGTTTGAGTTTGGTAGTCGAAGCAGAGCATAATGGGGCTTCCACGGAATCCTTCTGGGATCGGACGGATATCCGATAGTTTCAGGAGATCACATTGATAATTCAGGATGACCGGTTTGTCGTACTGGACATCGATGGCGTCATACTCTCGGTTGGGAGTTCGTGGGGGGTGGTAAGGTGCAAGGATGGCCTGGTTCAGTTCCAGCGCCATGTCCGAATTGAGGATGATTTTCATTAGAGAATCACCATCGGGGTTGTTGGTTAGGAAGAGACACTGGGCGAAGAATGTGGAAACTACAAAGTACTTGTTGCCAAATGGTTTTGCACTGTGGCATAGGCGCTGCGCCACGCTCATAGTAGAGCCGATCACGACCTGATGGATCGTGGTGACGCCAAAGCCTCTAGCCAGAAGTAAGCTCTTCACAGCTGCGGCGTAGTTCTCCTCACTGTTCTTCATCCAGTACATCCGTGTGCTGCCGGTGAAGTAGAGGAAATAACAATGCTTCCCCTTGACCACAATACCAATCGTGCGGGAACTCTTGGAAACGGATTCCGGTGAGTACTCCTCGATGGCGACTCGCAGTTCGTGGGACGCATAGTAGTAACACTGGGTTGGATCTGGGGTGATTGCGTTTGAGGTGCGCTTTGCCGGGGACATCAGGGATGGCTTTTGCGAGATCAGAATCTCTGCATCGGCCGCATGGGCCATGACCGTGCCCACGGCGATAGCGTGAAGTCTCAGGATTTTATCGACTTTTGATGGGTACACGCGCTCGGAACAATTGATCCGAGAATAGATCATGGCCACTGCCTCAGGATCACTCTGCGCCACATAATCAAATCCCTTCTGCGTTAAGCTCAGAGACCGGATTACATGCCGCTTATGTTTCCTGCGGTAGAACTTCACATAGCCCTCTCGAATCGCCCGATACATCACTCTGCGATTCCACTCAGCACCACCACCGATACGAACTGCCAACTGTGTCGGAAACTCAATACAGTACCCGACGAACCACAGCAGTTCAAGCAACCGATCGTTCTTGCAAGTAATCATAGGCACTCCAATCTTGGAAACAGTAAGGCTGCCGACAGGCTGCCTAAGGCTGCGGCATACATTGCCGAAGTTGCGCAGAAACTGACCAAGCAAAAAACACCCAGCCAGAACACCTCGCTTAAATCACTACCTATTTCTGCAGCCCCTGGGTGAGGACAGTCCGAAGGCTCAAAATCACTACCAATTTCTGCCTCTCATTCAAAGCAGAAATTGGTAGTTGATTTTATGTGGTTTTTAGCCCATGTAGAGAGGGTCTCGGGTCGCATCAGATAGAACTCTGTGCAGTCTCGATCAGACACCTTTGTGGCCTGAAGCACCGTACACAACAGCCCACTGTCGTTGGTCAGTAGCATAGACTCGATCACATCCAGATATCTCTTGGTTTCGATGTTATCGTAGTCTCGAATGCGCCGCTTACCGAGTGCCTCATCGTAGTTATGGACAATGCAGATAGCACAGCTTCCGAACCGTTCCATCGGATTTTCCTTGAGGAAGTCGAGGAGTGCATAGCGCAGAGGGCGTGTCAGAAACGCCTGATTATCTCTCTGGTTTCGCTTCGGTAGGATTGCAGGCACTGTGATTTTGAGCCAGTCATGGGTCTCATCGATCCGAATTCCAAGCAGATCAGCCACCTCACCGTAGAAGTGTGCGGTATCATCACGGACCGTTCGAGCCGTGAGATTTCGCAGGGAGACCGTGGAAACTTCAGCGTTACGAACCAGGCTGAACAGCTTCTGCTGGGGGTTAAACTGATCCATGCGCTCCAGATTATTGGCTATCTGGAAGAGTTCATGGCTGATGCCGTCATAATCTGAAGCGACCTGGCGCATAACAAGGATATATTTGGGGTTTTCCATCGTGTAACCTCACATCTTATAGATTTGCTCAACACCATTTGGGCCGACTAAGACGCCATAATCGTTGACCAGTCTGGGCTCTACCTCATCCAGAGTGCTTAGATCATCAACAACGATCAGGCGGACTGTTGCTTCCGCAACCACGGCGCGAGCTGCGTTGATTGCAGGGATATTCTGCTTACTGCCAGGGATCAGGTCATAATCCTTGGCCGCAGAAGAGAACGATAAAATAGCAGGAGGGTCGCTTGCGCAGAAGTCCAGCACATTGTCTCGCATTTTGATGAATGCCCAGAATACCATGACAGATTCAAGGGTCTTTCCGTGGTCCAGCGAGTACCGACTTGTGGCAAGGAATTGGCCGTCCGGCGAAAAGTAGGCCAGACCCTCTCGCCGGAGTCGTGCGAGGATCTGGCCATAGGAACGATTGCTCAAATGATCGAAGAGCAACCGCATTTGTCGCTGTTCAACGACCCCGAAGATGGTCAGCAGCCGAATGATAAAGGCCACTTCTCGATCTCGGGCAGCATATGCAAACTTCATTTTGCTCTCCTTTGTGTAGACTTAGGAAACCGCATAGTGTAAAAGATCTTTGCTGTTACGCATAGTGTAGAGCTAATGTAAACGACATTCGTGGCGTGTTTTCATAAGTCAGCATTATGCGCATTTTGAGCCATCTTTTCCTGGAGGATTTGATTGAGCTCCATGCGGTCTGTAGTGATCAACTGCTTCTCCAGAGGGGAAGCTTTGAAGGAAACAGTGATGTGGTTGGAGTTTGTTGAGATTAGGCCCTGGCCGCGCTCAAAACGGGTAATCGACATGATCTCAGCGTCCGACAAGTGGAGGATGCTCTGCACTCTTCGGGCTTCATCGTCCTCCAGATTCAAAATGATCTTCGTCTTGGCAACATTCAGGATGCCTTTGCCAAATCGGCTCCTGTCAAGGTCGCCGATATCCTGCGTAGCTGCAACAGCTGCGCCGCCATAGCCACGGATGATTTTGAAGATTTCTTGGACCCATTCTCCGGCCAGCGCCTTTGCGTTATTCGGGTTACTGGTATCGTCGTCTCCGATCAGCTCCCACGCCTCATCAATGAAGATGGCTTTCTCCTTGGTGCGATCCTCCTTTGCCTTATCCCAAACATAGTCCAGAGCAACGAACATGCCCACAGAGCAACGAACATGCCCACAGGGAGCAGCTCGCCTGTAAGCTCAGAGATGTCCAGTACGGTATAGAGGTTATCGAGTTGGACATTGGTGTGTTGGTTGAAGGTCTTCGCAGAGCCGTTGACAAGACGATTGAGAATGTTGCCCATGCGCTTCGTTTCCGGAGACTCCATAAGGATCTCATAGACATCTCCCAGCAGGGGCATCTCGCGATACCGATCCGGGTGGTCTGGGTCGATCAGCGACTCGTTGTTGTGAGTGATCCCTTTTTTTGCATAGGTCCGAATCAGAGCCTCATCCAGAAGCTGACGCTCTTCATGGTTGATATCGGGGATCAACAGAGAGAAGAAGATGTGCAGCTGTTGGATCTTTTTTGCCAGAATGGAGTTCTCATTGACAACGCCATCTATCAGCTGATTGGAGCTCAAGTCTTGCTTACGGATCTCACAGACATTGATGCACTGCTTGGAGGCAGGGCTTATGGAGATAAACTCACCTCCGATATTGTTGCATGCGCGCAGGAACTCATGTCCCTTCAGAGGAGCGATAATGAATACCTGCGTGCTTTTACGCCTCATGCGCAAAGCGATCAGCTGGAGCGTGAAGGTCTTACCTGCGCCGCTTGTTCCAAGAAGTACCATATTGGCGTTTTTGTAAACCCGGCTATTGAAGATATCCACGATGACCAGGCTGTTGTTATGCTGATTAACACCGAGCAAGATGCCATTCTCGTCACTCATCTCAAACGAGGTGAAGGGATAGCAACTGGCCGCAGAGGATGTCAGCATATTGCGCTTGCTGGCCTCGAACAACTTCTTATCCAGCTTACAGAACGGAAGGATCGAGAGAAGCGCCTGTTCCTGCCTGAAGCGGCAGATACGAATGTCCATATCCTGTGAGATCATAAGGCGACGCACTTCAGAGATGCGCCACTCCAGGTTCTCCAGAGTATCTGCAGTAACCGTGACCAGGGTGTTGCAGTAGTAGAAGTCCTCGTAGTTCGCAAGACCTTCCTTCAGGAAGTATCCGGATCGAATGGCACTTTCGAAATCATCGAAGTCCGTATTCGTGTCCGATGTATCCTTGAGTCGGCTGCGGTTAATTCGGATCTGCTGACCCAGCTTAGCCTGGATACGCTCTTTTGGTTCGCGGGAAAAGAAAAAGTCCACATCGATGCCTTCGCCCGCATTGACGAGAATGCTCGTCCAACCGGCGACCACTCGGGGGTTATACCCGTCAGAGGGTACGATCAGATACGCATGATAGACACCATCCATGACGACATAGGACCCATGGGTCAGGTCAATGGACTCAGGTGCCAGCACACTTTTGAGTGGTACAGGAACCGAAATGTCGGTGTCTTTCCGCGCTGCCTGCAGTTCACGGACCCGCTTCTCAACCGGCTTCACTTCGCAGGTGGCACGATTGAAAATGGTGTAGAGGACTTCCATAAGGAAGATGTTCTTATCCTCATGAGCGACAACGGCATTGTCACAGTGCAGAAAGTACTGACGCGCTGTTTGAACAGCGGTCTCCAGTGCAGATACAATCTCTGCGTATTCCGGCTTACGATTGGTGACTGCCTCATACTCAAAGATGACGAGGAAGCGTCGCGTGATGGCCTCACGGGAACCGATCGTCTGGATTAGATGGTAGTAGTCCAGTTGGAGATCCCGGCACTTGGGATTATCCTCTGCCTCCATTTCACGCTCAATGGTATTGAGGTGCTTGCCGATATCGGCCTTTTTTGTCAGCACTTTGATTTG
>QWCB01006322.1_pt1 | contig 11468 bp, 16 predicted proteins | sample 1972511 | NCBI WGS metagenome assembly QWCB01 (sample SAMN09866719, study PRJNA288562) | Human gut metagenome isolate term5_stool, whole genome shotgun sequencing... | isolation source: gut | host: Homo sapiens | place: USA: California
GAGCTTGCTTGCTGGCAACAGCAATTCCGCTACGGAAAATTTCAAAAATGAATATTGTGGATTCGATTGAAACGGTTGAGTAGAACACTATTTTTTGAACTGTCCGAACTTTCTAATATTTTGTGGACATTTAGGTTTTAGAATGACCTTATCAGTGAAAGCAGGTGGATAAAGGAGCTTTTGTCTATTTGCTGTGCTGATTCTGGTACAGTTGGCGGCCACTGGCACAACAGTTTTCCGCATTTACCCCAAGCAAAGGAGGCGAACAATATGGGCAAAATTTTAATATTATCCGTCACTGACCACGAAGAACATATACTCAATAAAATTATGGAAACTATCGCAAACGAGCCGAAGCTTAACCATATTGCGCCTCCTCTCCCTTGCAACATTCTTTCTTTTAAAAATCTGGAAATTCGGCTAAAGGAGCAGACAGTATCCTGCAGAGGTCAACTTGTTACTCTGACTCACCATGAGTTTGCTGTCCTTACATATCTGGCTCGTCATCCCAGCTGGGTATTCTCAGCCAGCCAGATTTATGAGGCCGTATGGGATAGAGACGGTGAACACTGCGGCACCGCCGTTGCCAGTGTCATCGGTCAGATCCGGCGCAAGTTGACGCCGGATACACCAAAGGGTGGCTATATTCGCACTGTACTGGGTAGTGGATATAAATTTGAATCCGTGATATAGGAAATGCCGGACATAGGCTTATTGGCTCTGTCCGGCGCTTCTTTTTATATAAAATAAGGCTGCAAGTATTGCTTCCTGTATTACTTGAAAAAAACATATATAAATTCGACAAACGGCAGTCTACTCTTCCCCAAATAGACTATTTACAGTTTTGAACCACAAGGCGGTGTAATATCCAATCCTTCAAGAAAGTGTATTCCCCAGTTACACATAGAATCTAATACCGGAATGATACTTTTTCCAAAGGCGGTAAGTGAATACAAGGTTTTAGGTGGTTTTTCTGGAATTACTTCTCTGTGAATCATGCCACATTCTTCCAAATCGCGAAGTTGTTGTGAAAGCATTTTAGGTGTGGCTTTTGGAATTAAGCGTTGTAATTCCATGTAGTGCAAAGGTTTTTCTATCAGATGCCAAAGAATGAGAGGTTTATATTTTCCTCCAATCAGAAAAAGTGTGGCTTCCACTGGACAACTAAATTGTTCTTTTTGATAATTCATTTTTATAAACTCACTCCTTTTTGGGTACTTTCTTTGAGGGAAGTATCTACCTGAAAAGTGCAATCTTGTTATTCTACTGCACCATGTTAAAATTAGTACGACGATTGAATATGTCAACTAAATTATACAGCACCAAGAAAGGATTGACCATGATGAATTTTATTGAGATTGCAAAAAAACGGTATTCTGTACGCAATTACAGTGGCAAAAAAGTGGAGAAAGAGAAGCTTGATAAAATTTTGCAGGCTGCTTATGTTGCACCTACAGCAGCAAACCTACAGCCGGTTCATTTAATTGCAGTAGAAAGCAAAGAAGGGCTGGAAAAAATCAGCAAAGGGGCAAATATTTATAATGCTCCTCTTGCAATCATTGTATGTGCAGATCATAACAAGGCATGGGTTCGCCCCTTTGACCAAAAACAAACTGGAGACATTGACGCAGCTATCCTAACAGACCATATGATGTTAGAGGCAACAGAATTAGGTTTGGGCACCGTATGGGTATGCTACTTTCAACCTGATGTTATCCGGAAAGAATTTGATTTACCCGATAATTTAGAGCCAATCAATATTTTGGTAATCGGTTATGGAAATGAAGCGCCAGCAGATACAGAAAGACATGAACACATGAGGATTCCACTCACTGACTTAGTTTCGTATGAAAAACTGTAACCGAGTATGACTCGATTTCCGAAATACTTCCGAACTATCTTCAACTCATTGCTTCCAAAAATAGTTGATGTTATAATTGCGGGGAAACAACTGAATAAAAGTGTCTTCGGGGCAGGGTGAAATTCCCGATTGGCGGTAAAGTCCGCGAGCGTAAAACGCACGATTTGGTGTAATTCCAAAACCAACAGTATAGTCTGGATGAAAGAAGATATGGTTAGATTTCCGCAGATTTTAAGGGGCTTACTTTCTTTTCTGTGGCCTAATTATAATGTTAACACCCGAAAGACCTTTTCTTTTGGGTGTTAATTTTTTGCCACGGAGGAAAGCAATTATGAACAGTAAAACAAAAAGAGTCACCACTATTGGGATGCTATGTGCGATCACTTATGTCACCATGGTTGTCGGCAGGATTCCGATTATTCTATTCTTAAAGTACGACCCATCCGATGTTATTGTAACTTTGGGCGGCTTTATTTGGGGACCGATGACTTCTTGTATCGTATCTGTCATTGTGGCAATCCTTGAAATGATTACAGTAAGCGATACTGGAATATTAGGTTGTATCATGAATATCGTACAAACACTATCTTTTGCGTGTACGGCATCTGTCATTTACAAAAAAAAGCACACTTTATCTGGTGCAGTGATTGGTCTGGCATCGGGATGGCTCATAACGGTTTTACCTTTTTACTGTATAAGCCCATAGTTACCGCTTTGAGAAAAAGCGGATATGTTGCTGCTTCGGACAATGAAGCAAGACAAAAGCATACTGGTCTGCTTATATTGGCAAGTTTTATTATTGTAACTTGTGTTTTGATTATCCTGTCAATGAATGGGATTATATGAGGATCGAAATGAAAGAAAAACTAAATGAGCCTATTTACACACTAACAGGAACCGTTATACATGGCCGAGGTATTGGAAAGCATGTGGGGACACCTACCGCGAACATAGCAATCGAAAAAAAAGATTTTTTGCCAAAAACAGGAGTATATGTGGCAGATATTCTTTTAAGCGATAAGAGATATTACGGTGTTACCCACATTGGGACGCGCCCTACACTTGATAATGATAGTTTTATTTCAATCGAAACATATATTTTTGATTTTGATAAGGATATATATGGGTGTACGATAACTGTCAACCTATATAAGAAATTGAGGGAAGTCAGAAAATTCAATGAATTATCCTTGCTGCTTGAACAAATTGCGAATGACCGGACAATGGCACAAGAATTTTGGGGATTAAAGCAAACAAATCACACCTTACACATTGATGTTAACCGGCATTGTGTAATATTAGAACAGCAGGAAGTTTATTTATCAACAAACGAATTTGAAGTCCTTTATCTGTTACTGCAATCTCCTCAAACCGCATTCACAAAAGAACAGATTTATGAACAGATTTGGCATGAACCCACAAATAACCATTTGCATGCAGTAGAAAACACGATTTTTCAAATACGAAAAAGGCTAAAGCCATATTGCATGGGACACGAGTTTATAAAAACAGTAATTGGCTATGGTTATAAATTCAATTCCGAGTAAGGTGGTAAACACAAGAGCAAATAGCGCCATTCTCAAAATTTTGAAGTCTTCGTGTTCAGCAACCTTTTATAAACAGAAACGGCTCTGATACTATCCCCCAGTTCATTTAGGTTTCACCAAAAACAAGACCACTGCTTATTCATATAGAGAGAAGAAAGGATGTGAACAATATGGGCAAATTTTTAATATTATCCGTTGCAGACCATGAAGAACACATACTCAATAAAATTATGGAAGCCCTTGCAGACGAACCAGAGCTTGACCATATTGCTCTCCCACTCTCGGATGACACTCTCCCCTTTCCGGAGCTTGAGATTCGCCTGAAGGAGCAGGCAGTATTCTGCAGAGGTCAACTTGTTACACTAACTCATCATGAGTTTGCTGTCCTTGCTTATCTGGCTCGCCATCCTGGCTGGGTCTTTTCTGCCAGACAGATCTATGAGGCTGTGTGGGCTGCGGACGGTGAACACTGCGGAACCGCCGTTGCCAGCATCATCAGCCAGATCCGGCGCAAGTTGACGCCAGATACCCCAAAAGGTGGCTATATCCGCACTGTACTGGGCAGTGGATATAAATTTAACAGTTCTCCCTTTTAAGTCAGCAAGAAAGGCTCCGAGGCCATAATGATCTCGGAGCCTTTCTCATTGACTTAAATCTTAAACAGTTTAATCGCCTTCAACAAAATAATGCATCTGTAAAATCGCCGTAATGGCATCCTCGTTTCCAGCCTTGGCGCTGAGAAGGAGACATTCAAAATTCATCTCTTGTCACCTCCTTCAATGCTCTTTCTGATTTTCTGAATCGTCCTGTAGTAAAGTGCAGCTGCCCCCTTGTAGGAAAGTTCAAACTTTACTCCCAGAGTCTCAAAATCTTCTTCCTCCAGCGTTCGAGCCAGAAAGATCTGGCGCTCCCGCTCATTGAGTTTCTGAAGTGCCTCCAGAAGCGCTCCATTCTCAATGACATCCATAAGCGGCAACTTGTCTAAAACCACTTCCTCTGAGCTGGGTTCGGATTCGTAAACCACTTCCGAACTACTCTCTATGCTGCTGCGCTTATAAAGCTGAATCAAATAATCTTTTCTGCGGCGCTTGACCGCCGACACCAAATATGCTGTAAATCTGAATTGCAGGTCATCTTCTGCCTGTCCATTGTTCCGTTGCCACATGGCTTTACCTCCAAAAGTCTCAAGAATTTCCACGAATTTCCCGAGCTTCTGGCGGTGCCCTGCACCGGACAAAACCTGGCTGTGATAAACAAAAACAGCCAGCTTTGTACCAATGGACAAAACCAGCTGTTCCCTGAATTGCTGCATCGAGCAGTTCAATAGATACCATCCGAGCAGGTGGAGGTTTTTCTTTATGTGGAGAAAACTCTCTCGTCCTGCCTCGACGATATACCCCTATTGAGAGCCGTTCATGAAAAGCCGTGTGTCCTGGAGTTATGAAAGCAATGAACTGCTCGATGTTGTGGAATCCTTTTTCCATAACATCGTTACTCCCTGTCCGCAGTTATGCGGACGGCACACAGGCGGCCTGCATCATCCCCTTTCTTTCGCGATATGGCAGCGCAACGCTGCCGCCCTGCTGATAATTGTTAAATTGTGAAATAATACTTTTTTCAAATGCTATTCCAACTATTCTATGAATCTATGAAATTAAAACAAAAGGCGGCCTTCATCCTTATTGTCAGGATAAAGACCACCCTCTTCTTCCGATTTTCATTGGGTACTGTACTGATCTCATCCCCCCACCTCCACTTATCGAGTTTTCATTGGTTTTGGGATCACTGCCATAATTACAGTGTAACTGACAGTTTTCGGAAACTTTTGGAGTAGCATTGGAGTCGCTTTCGAGTAAAAAGAAAATCATTCGACATTATATGACAAAACAGGCTCTAAAACGGACACACTGCTTTTCAACCTCTCTCAGTGTCCCGCTTTAGAGCCCTTCCTTTATTTTTTAGTTATATCTTCCTCTGTTACCTGGGCTGTATCTGGATGGATATAAATGATCTGGAGTCCTTTCTTCTTGGCATAGTTGACCGTCTGCTGGGTTCCGGACCGCATATTGTGTGCATTATCATAGACAGCTATCATATGCCCGGCCTGCTCCACCATATAGTAATTGCGTTTCTTATAGCTTTCGCTTGAGGGCATTTCGCCCAACACTAAGACCTTCTCAGCATATCTGCAAATAAAATCCATCCTCTTTCGGTGCCAGTCATCCCAGTCTGAATCGTAACCCTCAAAAGGGAGCGCCAAGCACAATTCCACATCTTGATATGTTTGCTGTTCTTTCATGCGCAGCAGTATCTCCGCTGCCCACATATCAACGCCCATTGCTCCTCCAACCCAAAAGCATCGTACTCCCTGATGATAGAGTCGTATGAGTTGCTCCTGCAGACACTTTTTAATCCGTTGGCAGCGTTTATCCTTTTCATTATATTTGAACTTAAATCTGGTCGGTCTGTGACCTGTAATCACACACGAAAAACTGTTCATATAATTCTCCTTTCCTGGCGTACTCCTCTGCATATTATACTTGCCATGGACGAGATAAATCAACCATGACCGCTTAATAATCCATGTCATAGCGGATAAAATGTAACTATAGCATGGAGGTGACGCATGGAAAATCTACTGAAAGATATGGGTAAACGGATCTTCGACCGGAGGAAACAACTAAATATGACCCAAGAAACTCTGGCAGAGCTGGCTCATGTCACACCACAGACCATCTCCACCGCAGAACTGGGTCAAAAGGCTATGCGGCCTGAGACGATCCTCAAAGTCTGTGATGCACTTCACATCAGCACCGAGTATTTGTTGCGAGGCGTCATCACAGAAACAGATTCCTCCCTTCTTATGGAGAAGATTTCCACACTAACACCCAAACAATACAGGCATTTTGAAGATATTTTAGACAGTTTTATCGCGGCCATACAGGAAGAGGCATAGGAGCATCGCTGGCTCCCATGCCTCTTTTGATTATCCCCGGCTGCGGAATGCAGACAAGGCACCAGCAATCAGTCTGCGTGTCCTATCGTCCATTTCCGAATCATCGTCCACTTCCTGTGCAGTTGAAGGCATCACAGGCGCTACGGACCCCTCAACCAATCTGGCTGTGATCGCCTGCTCTTTTGCTTTTTCCTGTCCCATACCTTCCTGCCGCAAAATCTCTTTGACGATAGCCACTACCGCTTCTTTGCTGATAATCGAAGCATTTAGTGGCTGCGGCTCCTGCCTAAAGTGCTCATTATAGTAGACCACTGCATTTGCCACATATTGCGCTTTCGTGCGGGGACTCTGCAGCTCCAGCAATCCTATGGCAGCTTCGTGTATGGGATCGCCCTCATTAAAGCGCAGCGTAAACCTCCCTCGTTCTTTTTTCTCGCCCATACCATCACCTGCCTGCTGTTTCAATCCGGTACAGATACTCATAGCCATCCGCATTTGCATTGATTTTCGGTACGAAGAATGGCGTTCCCACCTTGCCCGAAGTTTCGATCTGCCGTTTCAAAAGAATGGCACCGCCGCCTACAAATACTACCTTGCAATACTGCAAGTCCAACATTCGCTCCCGCAACGTGCTGAACAGGTCATTGATAAATTCCTGCGCCATCTGTTCTGTCAGCCGTATGGCTGCATCCGGATATTGAGTCTTTTTTCCCATCAGGATAGCGTCCACATCTCCTTCATCCAACAGCAGGTCCAGCTCCGAATTCACCTTTGAACGCACCTTATTGTACAACAGAATTACACCATTTTCTAACGAATCACAGGAGGTAAGGTCAATCTCTCCATTTTTCATCAGCAGATAGTCAGCCGTAAACCCGCCAATATCCAGAATCACCGCTTTGGGTTCCTCCACGAGCGTGTGAAGCATGGTGGCTGCTGCTGCGTAAGCCTGGGGGAAGCAGGCCGCATCTTCAATATAGATGGAATACGGCTTCCCCTGCATCTCAAACTCTATCACTCCTCGCTGTCTGAAGTATTGTGTGAACCGTTCCACCTGGGCGCCAAAGTGTGCCGGCGGCAGTCCAACTGCCAGTTGGATACGCTGAACCTCCGAGGAATATGCCCCCCTCGCTTCAATCTCTCCAGCCAGAGCAAATAGGGTCAGGATAAAGAAGCGATCATCCTCCGTTTTATCTTTCCGATAAGGAATCCGCTCAGTAGACAGCGTATAGTAGGTATTCTGATACCTCAGCACATTCTGTCCAAAGGGACGGGTGACACTCTGCTTCAGACCGGACACAAAGGGGTTGCAATGAACCGTTTTAATTTGTTTGTTGCCATGATCAACGCCAATAAGCATATGTAATGCCTCCTTTTTGCTTTATACATATCCTTTACGCCTATATGACGCCTATTCTCAACAATCACACACTATTTTCTAAAAACAAAAAGCAGGAGACCCATCATAAAGGTTTCCCGCTTTTGGCTGCTTCATAATGTGCGCAGCTAATATATATTTGATTGTTCTATTCTGCCATACCCTGCGGAACTTCAAATTTGTATCCGCTCCCCAAAACAGTACGGATATAACCCGCTTTCGGCATATCCGGTGTCAGTTTTCTGCGGATCTGACCAATGACGCTGGCAACGGCTGTTCCGCAGTTTTCACCATCCTCACCCCATACTTCTTCATAAATCTGCCCGGCAGAAAATACCCAGGACGGGTGGTTTGCCAAGTATACCAATGTCGCAAATTCCCGATGGGTCATAGAAATTAACTCGCCGTTTCGGTGTACCGTTCTCTCCTTCAAGCGAAGCTCCAATCCCGGAAAAACAAGAGTATTACAAGGATGAGATGACACAATATGGTCAAATCCTGGCTCGGCTGCAATAATCTCCATAATTCTGCTAAGTATGTATTCTTCATGGTCTGTTACCGACAATACAAAGATTTTTCCCATATGTCCCTCCCTTATTCATAATTAGAATGCTGATACCCTGCAGCCAATATAAAGTTTACTTGTTTATTTCAGTAATAACGACTGTTCCGTTTTTATCCAGCAAAGGGGTAATCCCCGTATCATGGACAAGGTAGTTTACACCTGTTTCGGTGTCTACAACAATACTCAAGGAAGTTCCCTGTGTATAGATTGTTTCAAAGCGCTTTTCTTTGTTTGCCATAGTAATCCACTCCTTTGCATAGTGTAAGGTATCAGCATTTCTAATTTATTACTCTATGATAAAGGCCAAATGTTGCAGAAATCTCCTAACCGCTTTCTTTTTCGGCAAGAAAACAGGCGGAATTGCTTCATTTTTGTAGCAATTCAATTTTCATCTCATTTCAGGCCGAAGAATAACCCGTTTGAATAAGAACATTGTTGCACCAAAATAGGTCAGGTAGATTGCACAGAATAGCAGAATCGTCACCAGACCATAAAGAGGTACAAGTCCCTGCTGCAAGATTGCCTCTCCGAAAAAGAACTGTGCCCCTGCGATCAGCAAAACTGTCAGCAAAAGCGGGAATAGCAGTGGGATCAAAAAGACTGTGGACAGTTCCCTGCGGATTAGGGAAGCCTGCCTATGACTCGGTACACCCAAACGGTCAATGACCGCATAATTCTTTTGGTTTTTGTCTATGGCAGAAAGCTGCTCAAATGCAAGAACCGAGCAGGATAGGATGATAAAAATAATGCTTAAATACAATCCGCAGAATGAAATCGCTGTAAATCCAGTCAGCGAATTGGCAATGCCCCACGCCTTTACTGTAACACCCATCGTTACTTTTTCCGGGAGCTGCTGACCGGACTGCAATTCCGGCTGCCATTTCCCACTGTTCAGGAATTGCTTCAAGTCGCTTTTTAATTCCGGGTATCCGCCATCTTTCAGTTTCAGTGCCAGACGGATTTTTTCTCCAACTAATTGTGAAGCTGCTTCATCCGGCAGAACAAGCACATATCCCTTCGTTCCGGCCATTTGATACTGCTCCATCGGCTCCGTCAGGATCGGTGTTTCCGCAACGGTCAAGGTCCAACCATTGAATGTGAGCTCCGGCTGCTGCTTCAAGCCCTGCCCGATTCCGTCCATATAGTTCCATGTATCACAATGAACCAAAAATTCGTTTTTGCCCATGACAACAGGAGAAAGCCCCAGGATTTCACGCAGATGGTTATAGTCGGACAAGGACAAGGCTTCAATCGGTTTTTCAGGAACTGCATACAGATAATAGATCACAGAATCCTCGACTTCACAATGCTCCTCTGTAAAGGAAACGATGGAATCCATGCTGGATTTCTCCAAAGGTGCATCAATCGCCACGCCTGCATCATAGGGATAGTAGGCTTTCATGTTGGCTTTGTAGCCTGCCCCCATGGTAAGCCCCACAAACATGGTTGCCAGGGATATGGTTAAAAGAATCGCCACCACAGCCATTGTCCGGCCAGCAGAATGGATGCGCCGCCCAATCTGCCCCAAGAAGAACAGATTTTCTTCTTTGTACTTATGGCACAAATTTTGTTTTGCAAATCGGTGCAGCAAAAGAGGTATCTGGCGATGCAGCTCGTAAACACCCACCAGAATGAGTAGGCAGGCTCCGCCAAGGTACAAAAATGCTTCATTGGTTTGTGTTTGAAGCATCCGCCCAAGCAAAATCACGCCTGCAACCATTGCGGCTATTGAAAGCAATACTACCAAAAGACTATGGCGGAATGATTTGAAATGGTATTCTTCATTCTTGCGGTTATCATACAGCAGATCGATTACTTTCTGATGCCGGATAATCTTTGCTGCTCGGAGCATCCCAAAACCATACATCAAGGCAAAAAACAAAAATGTTACTGCCCATGCCTGGAGAGAAAAGGAAACCTGATAGGTATGCGGCACCTCAAAGATATTTTTTACCACCTGATTCAGCAAACCGGAAAGTCCTGTACCAACCAAAGAACCAAGCAGAAAAGCTCCTGTGCCGATGATGCTGTTTTCAGCAAGGAACAAATTTCGTACTGTCTTTGCTTCCATGCCAATCAGTTCGTAGGTTGCAAATTCCTTTTTCCGTCGTCCTAGCATAAAACGGATCGCATAACCGATCACAAACGAGGACATAAAAGCAACCAGAGCTGACATAAGCAGAATTCCAGTAGTCAGCATCGACATATTTTCTGCCATAGCAAGAACATCTGATGAGAAGCCCAATGCCAAAAATGAGTACATCAATGCCGCAGTCAAGGTAAGCGTCACAAAGTAAATGATATAATCCCGCAGGCTTCTGCGGATATTACGGAGTGCCAATTTAGCGTACATCACTCACGCCCCCTCCCATCATGGTGAGGACATCCAGAATTTTTTCAAAGAAAGTTCTGCGTGAATCGCTGCCTTTGAAAATTTCTGTAAAGATTGCCCCATCCCTCAAAAAGAGAATACGATTGGCATAGCTTGCCGAGAAAGCGTCGTGTGTCACCATCAGGATCGTGGCTCCGAGATCTTCGTTGATACTCTGGATCGTCGAAAGCAGCATCTGGGACGAGTGACTATCTAACGCGCCGGTGGGTTCATCCGCCAAAATCAGCTTAGGCTGGTTAATAATGGCTCTGGCACAGGCGCACCGCTGCTTCTGGCCGCCGGACACCTGATAGGGGTACTTATCCAGAATATCCGTGATATTCAGCTTTCCGGCCATTTCCCGAACCCGTCCATCAACCTCCCCTGCGGGAACCTTGTTGATGGTCAGCGCCAGGGCGATGTTTTCCGAAATGGTCAGCGTGTCCAGCAGGTTAAAATCCTGGAACACAAATCCAAGATTTTCCCGGCGAAACCGGGCAATCTGTTTTTCATTGATTTCCGTCACATCGGTTCCATCCAGATAGATATGTCCCGCACTGACCATATCAATGGTGGAAATACAGTTGAGCAGGGTGGTCTTGCCGGAGCCGGATGCTCCCATGATTCCTACAAATTCTCCCTCTTGAACGGAAAAGCTGATGTCCTGAATTGCTTTTGTAACATTCCCGCTATTTCCGTAATATTTTTGGATATGATCCAGTTTCAAAATTTCTTTCATTGTTATCACCTCTGATCTCTATTGTAAAATAAGAGCGGCTTCGTTTGTATC
>QWCB01003680.1_pt1 | contig 11463 bp, 8 predicted proteins | sample 1972511 | NCBI WGS metagenome assembly QWCB01 (sample SAMN09866719, study PRJNA288562) | Human gut metagenome isolate term5_stool, whole genome shotgun sequencing... | isolation source: gut | host: Homo sapiens | place: USA: California
GGAAATGTCAAAAGTCACGGCATCAATGGAAAAATGAGAAAACGGTACAGCCGAAGCTATACCGTTCTCTCTTTCCTCACGATGTTTTCTTATCGGGAGTAGCCTTCCGGCCACCGTTTTTTTGTCGAAAAATGAGTGCATTTTCCTCTTGCAATTCGTTTTTAATTGTTGTATCCTGAGCACTGTTAATTCAAAGTGATAGTCAATTCAGGTTGACTATCTAAGTATTTTCAAGAAAGGAGAACCACATGCAGACCAACGAGATCCAGGAGCTGCTGCTCGACACGATCCCCGCGTGGCACTACTGGTTTGCCCGTCCGTTCAAGCGCATGCTGAATAACGGCGTCAGCCTTGACATGTACTACTGCATCCAGTCGATGCGCCGCAGCAACCGCACGATGACGATGACAGAGCTTGCAAACTTTGCCCGCATGCCCAAGCAGCAGATGAGCAAGCTCGTCGACAAGCTGGTCGAGGGCGGCTTTGCCGAGCGGCTGAGCGACCCCGACGACCGCCGCGTCATCCGCCTGCGGGCGACTGAGAAGGCCGACGAATACGTGGCGAGCTTTTTAGAGAAGGATGCGGCGGAGTTCCGCGCATTTTTCGACCAGCTCGAAGGCGAGGAGCGCGAGACCTTCTGCACGGCGCTTCGCACCATCCACGACACCTTTGAGGCCAAACGCAAGCGCATGATCGAGCAGGGCAAGCTGCCCGACTGTCCCCCACAAACTAAGAAAGGAGGCCACTGCCGATGAATATGATCCATCGCTTCATGGGCTGCATCCGCGAGTATAAAAAGCCCACGATCCTGACGCTCTTGTGCGTGGTCGGCGAGGTCGCGATTGAAGTGCTGATCCCGTTTTTCACCGCCAATCTCGTCAATGAGATCGAGGGCGGCGCGGAGCTCAGCGGCGTTGTGCGCGTGGGCCTTGGGCTCATCCTGATGTCGCTCGTGTCGCTCGGCTGCGGCGCGCTCGGCGGGCTTTACGGCTCGCGCGCGAGCGCCGGCTTTGCCAAAAACGTCCGCCACGATGTTTTCACCCGCGTGCAGAGCTTCGCGTTTGAAAATATCGACAAATTCTCCTCCGCCTCGCTCGTCACGCGCATGACGACCGATATCAACAATGTGCAGATGTCCTTTATGATGTGCATCCGCATCGCGGTACGCGCACCGCTGATGTTCCTCTTCGCCGTCATCATGGCCTATATCATGGGCGGCGCGCTGGCGACGACATTCCTCATTATCATTCCCGTGCTCGTGATCGGACTTCTTCTGATCGCACGTAAGGCAATGCCCGCGTTCCGCGCGGTGTTCCGCAAGTACGATAAGCTCAATGAATCGGTCGAGGAAAATGTGCGCGCGATGCGCGTGGTCAAGGGCTTTGCCCGCGAAGGGTATGAAAAGCAGAAGTTCGCCGCGGCCTCACACGATATCGCCAAGGACTTCACCTTCGCCGAGCGCGTCGTCGCGCTCAACGCGCCGCTGATGCAGTTCTGCGTATACTTCAACATGATCTTCGTGCTATTTGTCGGCTCGCGGATCATCATCACGAACGGCGGCACGACCATCGACGTTGGCCAGCTCTCGGCCATGCTGACCTACGGCATGCAGATCTTAATGTCGCTGATGATGATCTCGATGATCTACGTGATGATGACGATGTCGTATGAGTCCTTCGTCCGTATCTGCGAGGTACTCGAGGAAGAGCCCGCGCTCACCGATCCCGCATCTCCCGCGATGGACGTAAAGGACGGCTCCATCGACTTTGAAAACGTCAGCTTCAAGTACTCCGCACAGGCGAAGAAATTCGCGCTGCAGGACATCAACCTGCACATCGACTCGGGCATGACCGTCGGCATCCTCGGCGGTACGGGCTCGAGCAAGTCGACCCTCGTGCAGCTCATCCCGCGCCTTTACGATGTAAGCGAGGGCTGCGTCAAGGTCGGCGGCAGAGATGTGCGCGAATACGACCTTGAGGCGCTGCGCGGCGCGGTCAGCGTCGTGCTGCAAAAGAATGTGCTGTTTTCCGGCACGGTCAAGGATAACCTGCGCTGGGGCAACGAAAACGCCACCGACGACGAGATGATCGAGGCGTGCAGGCTCGCGCAGGCGGACGAATTCGTCCGCTCCTTCCCCGACGGGTATGACACCTATATCGAGCAGGGCGGCTCGAACGTCTCCGGCGGACAGAAGCAGCGTCTCTGCATCGCCCGGGCGCTTCTCAAAAAGCCGAAGATCCTGATCCTCGACGACTCGACCTCCGCGGTCGACACGCGCACCGACGCGCTGATCCGCGAGGGCTTCCGCACCTATATCCCCGAGACGACGAAGATCATCATTGCCCAGCGCGTCGCGTCCGTGCAGGATGCCGACCTCATTCTCGTGATGGACAACGGCCATATTGCGGACATGGGCACGCACGAGGAGCTTCTTACCTCGAGCGCGATCTACCGCGAGGTCTACGAATCCCAGACGAACGGAGGTGACGGACATGAAGCATAACCACGGCGCATCCGGCCGCGGCCCCAACGCGGGCGCGGCGAACCTCGCCATGCTTAAGCGCACGGTGAAAAAGCTCTTTTCCTACTATCCTGTGCTCGCGCCCGTCACGTTCGCGTGCATCCTGTTCTCGGCCATCGTCACGTCGATCCCGTCGCTTTTCGTGCAGAATGTCATTCAGGTCATCGAAAAGTGGTACGTCTCGCGCGACTGGGTCTCCGCCAAAGCAGAGCTCATCCCCATCCTGTCGCTGCTCATCTCGCTCTATGTGCTCTCGATCATCGCGATCCTGGTCTACAAGCAGCTCATGGCCTATATGACGCAGGGCTTTCTCGACAAGCTCCGTCAGGAGATGTTCGGCGGCATGCAGGATCTTCCCATCCGCTACTTCGACACCCACCAGCACGGCGATATCATGAGCTTCTACACCAACGATATCGACACGCTGCGCCAGCTCGTGTCCGAAGCCATCCCCGCCTTCATCCAGTCTGGCGCGATCGTGCTGGCCGTGTTCGGCATTATGCTCTATTTCAGCATCTGGCTGACGCTCATTTCGGTGCTCGGCGTGATTCTGATGATCGTCGTCACCAAGCGCGTCGGCGGCGGCAGCGCCAAATTCTTCCTGCGCCAGCAGCAGGCCGTCGCCAAAACCGAGGGCTATATTCAGGAGACGATGACCGGCCAGAAGGTCGTCAAGGTCTTCTGCCACGAGCAGCGCTCCATTGAGGAGTTCGACAAGATCAACGACGCCCTCTTTGAAGACAGCTACCGCGCCCACGCCTATGCCAGCGTGCTCGGCCCCATCATCGGCAACATCGGCAACTTCCTCTATGTGGCTCTGGCGCTCGTGGGCGGCGTGCTGCTGCTCATCGGCGTTCCGAACCTGAGCCTTTCCGGCAAGGCGCTGGATATCTCGATTCTCGTCCCGTTCCTCAACATGACCAAGCAGTTCACGGGCAATATCAACCAGCTCTCCCAGCAGATCAATTCCATCGTCATGGCGGGCGCAGGCGCGCAGCGCGTCTTCTCCCTCATCGATGAAAAGGCCGAGACGGACGACGGCTTCGTCACGCTCGTCGACGCGGACATTGCCCCCGACGGCACGATCACCGAGAGTGACCATCACACCGGCCACTGGGCGTGGAAGAACCCGAACGACAACGGCAAGGCCTCTTACCGCGAGCTGCGCGGCGACGTGCGCCTCATCGACGTGGACTTCGGCTACGAGCCGAATAAAGAGGTCCTGCACGACGTCTCTGTCTACGCGGAGCCCGGTCAGAAGGTCGCCTTTGTCGGCGCGACCGGCGCGGGCAAGACGACCATCACGAACCTCATCAACCGCTTTTACGACATTGCCGACGGCCAGATTCTCTACGACGGCATCGACGTCAGCAAGATCAAAAAGGCCGACCTGCGCCGCTCGCTCGGCATCGTCCTGCAGGACGTCAACCTCTTCACCGGCACGGTGATGGACAACATCCGTTATGGTAAACTCAACGCGACGGATGAAGAGTGCATCGCCGCGGCAAAGCTCGCCGGCGCGGACGATTTCATTACGCGCCTTCCGCAGGGCTACGCGACGGAGCTCGCCAACAACGGCGCAAACCTCTCGCAGGGTCAGCGCCAGCTCATCTCCATCGCCCGCGCGGCGGTCGCCGACCCGCCGGTCATGATCCTCGACGAGGCGACCTCGTCCATCGACACGCGCACCGAGGCCATCGTCCAGCGCGGCATGGATCAGCTGATGGAGGGCCGCACGGTGTTCGTCATCGCGCACCGCCTGTCCACCGTCAAGAATTCCGATGTCATCATGGTCCTCGACCACGGCCGCATCATCGAACGCGGCAGCCACGAAAAGCTGATTGCGGAAAAAGGAACCTATTACCAACTCTACACCGGCGCATTCGAGCTTGAATAACTCAAAAAAAGGACACATCCGTACGGATGTGTCCTTTTTTGATTTCGCATATCGTCCAAGTCCTCCCGCTATATTGTGTTGAACGCAATTTTTAAGGGAGGAATTCTATGTCTCGTTCCTTTTTCCGCACCTACGGCTTTCTGAGCGCGATGCTGCTCGCCATCGTACTCGGATGCGTGCTGGGCGCGCTGTGGCCGGGGGCGACGTGTCTCGCCCCGCTCGGCACGATCTTCATTAACCTGATGTTCTGCATCGTCGTGCCGCTCGTGTTCTGCTCGCTGAGTAGCTCCATCGCCTGCATGAAAAGCCCGAAGCGCGCGGGGAAGATCATGGGCACGACGCTTTTGGTCTTCATCGTCACGGGCCTTATCGCCGCAGTCATCATGCTCTTTGCGATGCGCCTCTATCCCCCGGTCCTCGAGCCGTGGGCGGACGCGGCGGCGGGCGCGGTCGATGAACAGGCGAGCGTCGCACAGCTGCTCGTCAACTTCTTCACGGTCGAGGATTTCGCGGCGCTGCTGTCCCGCCGCGCGATGCTGCCGCTCATCGTCTTCTCCATCCTCATCGGCTTTGGCGTCAATCTGAGCGGCGGCGCGGACTGCCTGACGGCAAAAGTCCTGCAGGACATGACGAACTGCCTTTTGAAGGTCGTCTCGCTCATCTCCTACTACGCGCCCGTCGCGTTTTTCGGTTTTTTCGCCTCACTCGTCGCGACCTACGGTGCACAGATCACCGCGGCATATGGCCGCGCGATGCTCGTCTACTATCCGCTCTGCTTTGTCTACGCGCTCATCGCGTTTCCGCTCTACGCCTACCTCGGCGGCGGAAAGGAGGGCGTGCGCGTCATGCGGCGGCACATCCTGCGCCCCGCGGTCACGGCGCTCGGCACCTGCTCGTCCGTCGCGACGATCCCGACAAATTTAGAGGCCGCGGAAGACAGCGGCGTGCCGCGTGACATCTCCGACCTCGTCCTGCCGCTGGGCGCGACGATGCACATGGACGGCTCGTGCTTCAGCTGCGTGCTGAAGATCGCGTTTCTCTTCGGCGTGTTCGGCATCCCGTTTGAGGGCGCGGGGCTCATCGTCAAAATTCTGCTCGTCGCCGTGTTCAGCTCGGTCGCGATGAGCGGCATCCCCGGCGGCGGCTACATCGGCGAGTACATCATCTGCTCTCTCTTCTTCCCCGCGCAGATGGCCATTGCCTACCCCATCGCTGTGACGATCGGCAACCTTGTCGACCCACCCGCGACGATGATCAATTCCGCTGGCGACTACGTCGTGTCGTTCCTTGTTGCACGCTTCACCGAGGGAAAAGACTGGCTCGAGCGTGCGCAGAGGGAAAAGGCTGCACACTAAATTTTCCGTGCGCTTTCCGCGCAGGCATGCTATAATGCTGTTCGTTAACGAAAGAAGAAAGATTCGCCCGCTGCGCGCGGGCAGAAAGAGGTTTTTATCATGGAAGTTGGTCTTTCCATCGCGCAGATGCAGCGCGGTATGGACGTGGAAGGCTTTTATCTGCTCAAGGCCGCCTTTGCCAAGGTGACAGCCAGCGGCAAGCCGTTTTTGAGCGCAGTGCTCGCCGACACGAGCGGCACGATTGAAGCAAAGGTCTGGGACTACAGCGGCCCCATCGGCGAGCGCGACGTAGGCAAGGTGCTCAAGGTGCGTGGGAGCGTATCGGACTACCGCGGCATGCCCCAGCTTACAGTCGACAAGCTGCGCCTCGCCGAAGACAGTGACCGCGTCGACGTCTCGAAGCTCGTGAGCGTCGCGCCCATCGACCGCGAGGCCGGCTATGACGAGGTCAAGGCACTCGTTTCGACCATCGAGGACGCAGATTACCGTGCCGTGTGCGAGGAAATGCTGCGCCGCCATGAGGCAGCGTTCCGCACCATTCCCGCCGCCAAGAGCGTGCACCACGGCTTTTTGTCCGGCCTTCTGATGCACACGCTCAACATGCTGCGCCTTGCCGATTTTCTGTCTGCGCAGTACGCGGACACCGTGAATCGCAGCCTGCTTCTCACCGGCACGCTGCTGCACGACTTCGCCAAGGAGCAGGAGTTCACGTTCTCCGAGCTCGGCCTTGTGACGGATTACTCGACGAAGGGCCAGCTGCTCGGTCACCTCGTCATGGGCGCGCAGGAGGTCGCGGCGATTGCCGCCGAGCTCGACCTGCCCGAGGAAAAGGCGACGCTTTTGGAGCACCTGATTCTCTCGCATCACGGCCAACCGGAATTCGGCGCGGCGGTGCTGCCCCAGTGCGCGGAGGCAGAGCTTTTGTCGCTCGTCGACCAGATCGACAGCCGCATGGAGATCTACCGCGAGGTGCTCGCGCCGCTCAAAGCGGGCGAATTCAGCCAGCGTGTCTTCGCGCTCGACAACCGCCGCGTTTATAAGCATCAATAAGGATGGCAGCGCCAGCGGCGCTGCACGGGGCAAAGGGGGAGATTCTCTTTTAAAAGAGAATCTCCCCCTTTGGAACCCCCAAGAGAAAGGCAGGGGGCGTTTCGATTTCGCCCCCTGCACCCCCTAACGACCAAAAGGGAGGGGCGTAGCCCCTCCTTTTTGGATTATCCACCCCATGGCACTTCCGGTAAGAACTACGTCTACTTTGGATAATTCCGTTTCAGCAGTGCGTACCGAGGCGGCATTGCTTCGCTCGCCGCGCTTCTAATAGAAAAAACGACCGCGTCAGCGGTCGTTTTACTTTGTTCTGGGATAGGGGGTGTCCTGGTCGGTCAAGCCGGCGAGATAGTCCATGCTGGTTTCCAAGGCAAGGGCGATGCGGCGGCACTGTTCAAAGCTCATATTTCGTTTGCCGGTCTCGATTTTTGAATAATCGCTCTGGTCAATTCCCGTCAACATCTGCATTCTAACCTGTGAGAAGCCTTTCTTTTTGCGCAGTTCTTTCATACGAGTCATCTAATCACCCCAACAAAATTATGGCAAATTGGCCTATTGATAATAGGGTGATATTGACCTATAATTGTGTAGAGGTGATAAGATGACGACTCATAAAACGCTATACCACTTGATGGTACGCAGTATGAGCGAAGCCATCGACCTTTACGACGAAGGTAAAGGCATTCTTGCCCGTGAAGTCCTGAAAAAAGCCCTGTTGGACGCAGAAGACCAAGTCATTTCACACGACATCATTTCCGACGAGCCCATCAGCAATGACTACAGCAGTGCCGACCCAGCAAAAGGCTAAAAAAGCAGCACCCCTAAGCGGCGAGCGCAGCAATGCCGCCCTGGCAGGCACCAACAAGTCTGCCAAAATCCAAAGTAGGCGGAAATTGCGTAAGGGTAACAAATCGCAGGCAAAGCGACAGCGAAGATAGGAGATAGTCAAGTCGTTTAGATACAAAAAATAGCAGGCACCCGATTCCGCAGGCTGCGCAGCTCTTCAAGCCCAAATCTCGCAATGGCGGGGTCAAGGGGCAGCGCCCCTTGCGTTCTCTTGGGGGTGTAAGGGGGCCATTCTCTCACGTGAGAGAATGGCCCCCTTTCCCGCGTCCCCACACGGTGTGGGGACCTTATCTTCTTCCCTGCGCCTTGGCGCTCAAATACAGCAACGCTTCGACCACTCCCCCGCCGACGGCGAGGGCCTTGTCCGAGATCGTCGTGCAGTATTCCGGCTTGCAGCGCGGGTCGACATCGCCGGACTTCATCCCCTTCTTAACGGGCACGCCATCGTCCAGCACGCCGCGCAGCACACCGCTGATGGTGCACTTCATCGGCTGACCCTCGACAAAGCCGATGGTCTCGCCCTCCTCGACCGTGTCGCCGATGCGGTGGACGGCAGTAAAAATGCCGTCGCACGGCGCGCGCAGCACGCGCTCGCCCGCAAAGCCGCCGATGAGGCCGGGAATGTTCGTGTTCGGCAGCGCGCTGCCGGAGTAGATGACGCGCCCGAGCGTGTGGCCGCGCATCGTCTCGACGACCGCGTGGCAGTCCTCCCCCGCCGTGAAGCCGGGGCCGACGCCCACGACGATCGGCGCGTCGTCGATCTTCGTGCCGAGATTGCGCTTGGCAAGAATCGCGTCCACGAGCGCGTCCGGCGCGAGCTCCTCGCGGCAGGCGCACTCAGGGTCGGCCAAAACAGGCAGGGAACCCTCGCGCAGCAGCTTCTTCGCCTCCGCGGCGTTCTCCGCGCGCACGGCGCGCAGGCCCTCGACCGTTGTCTCTCCGTGGACGATGGCATTGGAAAACGCCACCGTGCGGCGGATGGCCGTTGGGCGGGCGAGGTCGGTCATCACCACGTCGATCCCGCAGCGCCACAATCTCATGGCCGCGCCGCTCGCGATGTCTCCTGCGCCGCGAATCAATGCAAGCATACATATACCCCCTGATGCAGACTGCCCGCGATGACCGGGCAGGAAAATTCATTTGCCATGGCCTGCGCCGCTTCATAATCGGCGGCAGACTCCACCTTGTTGATATAAACGCGGTCGCCGTAACCCTCGGCGTTGACGACGCGCGCGGCGAGCTGCGGCGTGACGACCGTCTCCTCATCCACGCCCGCGAGCTGCGCGTAGAGCGCGCTGCGGTGGCAGGTCTCGCGGATGGTTTTGCCGACGCCGTCGATGCCGATGACCATGATGACACGCTGCGCCTCCTCCGGGATCACCGGCTCATGGGAAGCGTGCGCCTTGAGCGGCAGGCGCTTGGCACCGTCCGCCTCGACAAGCACAAAATCCGCAAGCTGCGCCAGCGTGCCCATTGAGAGCCACGGCGCGCAGAGCTTGCCGCTCTCCGCCTGCGAGGCAACACAGACGATGCCCGACCGCTCCAATGCCGCCGAAACGGCGGCCTCGTCCGCATCCAGCAGCGTTTCATACTGCTTCGGACGGCGGATGTGCGTCGTGGTCGTGATAATGACCTTTCCCTTTTTCGAAAGCTCCCCGGCGAGCGTTTCCATCAGCGTCGTCTTTCCGCCGCCGCCGATGATGGCCGTCACGCCGCGGCCAACGTGCAAAAGCGGTGCGATCTGCATATACGCACCCTCAGTGCCGCTGTCCGGCGAGGCGCGCGCGGTGCTCGATCATCTCCGCCGCGATGCTGATGGCGATCTCCTCCGGCGTCTCAGCCAGGATCGGAAGGCCGATGGGCGCGTGGACGCGCGCGATGTCCTCTTCGGTATAGCCGTCACACTTGAGGCGCTCACGCGTCTTGGCGACCTTTGTGCGGCTGCCGATGCAGCCGATATAGGTCGCATCGCTCCCCAGCACCTGGGAGAGGATTTCATAGTCCGCCTGATGGCCCGGCGTCATCACGACGGCATAGTCGTTCGCCGTGAGCGCCACCTTGCCGGAAATATCGGAAAAGCTGCCGAAGATGACCTCGCTCGCCATGGGATAGTTTTCTTTCTTCGCAAGCTCCTCGCGGTTGTCGTACATCACCACGCGGAAGCCCACCGTCGCCAGCACCGGCACGAGCGCGCGGCCCACATGGCCGCCGCCGAAGATATACACGCTGCCCGCGTGGCACAGCGGCTCGACATAAATGCCGTCTTTCCACACAGCCTTGGCGGAGAAATAGTCCGCCTTGTCCTGCGGGATCTCCTCGCGCGTGACAACGTGGAACTCGTTCACGCCGTCGCCGTCAAGAGACAGCAGCAGCCAGAGGTCGACGTCTTTATCGAGCATTTCGCGCCAGCGCTTGAGCACCGCGATATCCGCCGCCTGCTCGGGCGCGAAAAACTGGAAGTAGACCGTCACCGCGCCGCCGCAGATCATGCCCGTGCTGGCCACTTCACTCGGGTGCAGGTTGTAGGACTTGAGCTCGTTGCTGCCACCGTTTTTGAGCGCGTCCTGCGCGCGCTGGATGCTCAGCCGCTCCACTGCGCCGCCGCCAATCGTGCCGAGCACGCGGTCATCTTCAAAGACAGCCATCTTCGCGCCCGCGCCGCGCGGCACAGAGCCCGAAGACGCCAGAATGCTGCTCAGCACCACACGCTCGCCGCGCGAAAGGGCCGCGAGCATTTCATCAAGAATCGCTTTCATATTTTCATGCTCCTTTGCAGAGAATCACGCTGCTATTATGCACTGCATTATAGCAAAGCGCCGCGGCAAACGCAAGCCGCGGCGCACAAAAGTCGCTTTGATCGTTATTTTCCATTAAATCAGGGGCGCGCATATCTGGCGCGGCTCACTTGCTGCGTTCGATGCGTTTGAGCTCGCCGAAATACTTGTCGTGCGCCTCCTGATAGGCGCGGTTGAAGACCGGGTCTTTGCCCTGGTGCAGCGCCTGAATATAGTCGTGGTGGTTGTTCATGATGTGCTCATCGAACATCGAGAGCGTGAAAACGCCGACATTCGAGCACTGGTCGGCGATGCGCTCCACATTGACGAGGATATCGAGAAACGTGAGGCCCGCGTACACCGTGCACTGCCCGTCGCGCACGCGGCGGATGTGATTGGCGCGCAGCGTGGCGACAAGGTCGTCCACAACCTCCTCGACCGGCTCGATGTGGCGCGCGGCCTCGTAGTCCGTGGCGGCAAAGGCCTTGTAGGTGTACTCTAAAATCTCGCCGAGCACCTCGCGCAGCACCATGAGCTCCTGATGTGCCGTGGGCGACAGGCTCGCGCTGCGGTCAAGGAACTCCTGCGCATTTTCCGTCAGGTTCACGGCGTGGTCGCCGATACGCTCAAACTCGCCGAAGCACTGGATATAGTAGTTGAGCATGTCGCTTCCGTGTCCGCTCGGCATGTGCGGCGACAGGCGGATGAGGTAGTTGTCCACATGGTCGGCGAGCTTGTCGATGTGCTCCTCGTTCTCGTTGATGACCTCGATCGTGTGGGCGTCGTACTGCTCGAGCACGTTCATCGCGTTCATCACACCCGAGCGGGCGAGACGCGCCATGGTGGTGATGGCCTCACCCGCGCCCGAGAGCGCGATGGCGGGAGAGGTGAAGAACTTTTCATCGAGCAGTGAAAGCTCGTGGTCGACATTTTCGCCAAGGCGCACATCGTCCTTGACGAGCTTGCGCGAGAGCTTTTCAAACTGGCCGCACACCGGCAGCAGCACGATGGCCGAAACAAGAC
>QWCB01003683.1_pt1 | contig 11458 bp, 11 predicted proteins | sample 1972511 | NCBI WGS metagenome assembly QWCB01 (sample SAMN09866719, study PRJNA288562) | Human gut metagenome isolate term5_stool, whole genome shotgun sequencing... | isolation source: gut | host: Homo sapiens | place: USA: California
GTCGCCGTCACGCGTTTCGCCATAGCTCACCTCTAATAATATTTTTCCAAAATTTTGGGATCGATGCGAACCAAATTGTCTTTGGGCAGTGTCCTTAAAAGCTCCCAGGCCTTGTCCAAGGTCTCGTAAATAGTCGAGGATTCATTAAAGTCCTGGCCGATAAATTCGTTTTCGAATCGTTTACCGAATGCCAAAATCTTTTGGTCGTTTTCCGAAAGTTCTTCTTCCCCGATAATTTGTGCCAAGGACCGCACCTCGATGCATCGGGAATAGGAGGCAAAGAGTTGGGCGGAGACGTCGGCATGGTCTTCCCTGGTGTAGTCGGCCCCGATGCCGTCTTTCATTAAGCGGGACAGAGAGTCCAAAATATTAATGGGAGGATAAATGCCTTGGCCGTGGAGATCACGGGAAAGGACGATTTGCCCTTCGGTGATGTAGCCGGTCAAGTCGGGGATCGGGTGGGTAATGTCGTCGGAGGGCATGGTCAGAATGGGAATCAAGGTGACCGAGCCCTTTACGCCTTTAATCATGCCCGCCCGTTCGTAAATGGCGGCGAGGTCGGAGTAGAGATAGCCCGGGTAGCCTTTTCTCGAAGGCACTTCTTGTTGTTGGGAAGACACTTCCCGCAAGCTTTCCCCGTAGCTGGTCATGTCGGTCATAATGACCAAGACGTGTTTGTGGCGCTCAAAGGCCAGGTATTCCGCCGCGGTAAGGGCGCATTTCGGCGCGATGATCCGCTCCATAATCGGGTCGTCGGCGTAGTTCATGTAGATGACGACTTTGTCCATGACGCCGGCTTCCATAAAGCTGTCGGTAAAGAAGGAAGCCACTTCCCGCTTCAGGCCCATGCCGCAGAAGACCACGGCGAAGTCGTCGCTGCCGCCGTCGTCGGCAATGTTGGCCTGACGAATGATTTGGGCGGCGAGCTCGTTGTGGGGAAGCCCGGCGCCGGAGAAGATGGGGAGCTTTTGCCCCCGAATCAGGGTCATAACCGAGTCGATGCCCCGAATCCCCGTTTGGATGAAGTTTCTCGGGTATTCCCGCGCCACCGGGTTCATGGGCTGGCCGTTGACATTGTAAAATTTGTCGGCATAGACGGGGCCGCCTTTGTCGATGGCGCGGCCGATGCCGCTGAAGCGGCGGCCTAAAATTTCCGGAGACAGTGGAATTTCAAAGGGCCGTCCTTCGAAGACCACATTGAGGTTTTCCGTGGAGACCCCCATGGATTCGCCGAAGACCTGTACCGTGGCGGCATCGTCGTTGATGCCGATGACGCGGCCTACCAACATCTCGTTGGTGTCTCGATTGGTAATGGAGACGATTTCGCCGTAGCGTACTCGGTGCAGGCCGGAGAGTTGAATCAGGGAGCCTTCAATGGTATCTAAGCGTAAATACTCTTTCTTCACGTCCTACACCTCCTTTTCTTCCGATGGGCTTTCGCCATCCGTCTCTTTGCTTTGCCCTTCGGCTTGTTTCTTTTCTTTAATTTCGTAGGCTTCCATTTCATTTTCGGCGATGCCGTATTCGATGCGGATTTCCCTGTAATGTTCTTGAATGTCGTTGATTAAGTGGGTAAAGGCCCTTAAATCGTCGTTTTCGATGTTGTACTTCATGTTCACGATTTTGTTATGAAGGGCGTCGTCTTTTACTTCTTCAATGGAAATGCCCTTTTCCAGCACCACTTTGCCCTCTTCGTACAAGGTGTCGATGACTTCCATCATGGCAAATTGTTTTTCCAAAGGCACGTATTGGTCGATGGGGTTAAAGGCGTTTTGTTGCAGGAAGGCGTCTTTAATCATGCGGGCGACGATTAAGAGGAAGCGTTCCTTATCGGGAAGCACGTCCTCGCCGACGAGCATGACGATTTCCTGGAGCCGGGCTTCTTCGGTGAGGATGTTCATGAATTTCTTCCGAAGGCCGGGGAGATCGCCGTCCAGGCGGTTGTCGTAGTAATTGGACAAGGCGCCGATGTAGCCGGAGTAAGAATGGAGCCAGTGAATGGCCGGGTAGTGTCTGGAATAGGCCAGGTCTTTATCCAGGGCCAAGAACACATTGACGAAGCGTCGGGTGTTTTCCGTGACAGGCTCGGAGAAGTCGCCCCCTGCCGGGGAGACGGCGCCGATGGTGGTGACGGAGCCTTCCGCCCCGCAAAGGGTTTTGGCGGAGCCGCTGCGCTCGTAGAAGGAGGCGATGCGGCTGGGAAGGTAGGCCGGGTAGCCTTCTTCGGCGGGCATTTCTTCCAGTCGGCCGGAAATTTCCCTGAGGGCTTCCGCCCAACGGGAGGTGGAGTCGGCCATCATGGCCACGTCGTAGCCTTGGTCTCTGAAGTATTCGGCGATGGTAATGCCGGTGTAGATGGAGGCTTCACGGGCCGCAACGGGCATATTGGATGTGTTGGCGATTAAGATGGTCCGCTCCATGAGGGGCTTGCCGGAGTTGGGGTCGATGAGTTTCGGGAAGTCTTCCAATACTTCCGTCATTTCGTTGCCCCGCTCGCCGCAGCCGATGTAGACGATAATGTCCGCGTCGCAGAATTTGGCGATGGCGTGTTGGGTCATGGTCTTGCCCGTACCGAAACCGCCGGGAATGGCCACGGTGCCGCCTTTGGCGATGGGGAAGAACACGTCCAATACCCGCTGGCCGGTGACCAGGAGTTGATTGGCGTCTAAAAATTCGCTGACGGGTCGGGGAATACGCACGGGCCAGGGATGACTCATGGCCACGTCGTGTTCTTCGCCGGCTTCGTCTTTGACTTTGCAGACGGTCTCGACGATGTTGTACTCGCCTTCCTCGGCGATCCACACCACTTCCCCGGAAACGTTGGGGGGAAGGATGATGCGGTGGGTGATGATTTCCGTCTCTTCCACGGTGCCGATCACGGCGCCTTTTGAAAGCACATCCCCTACTTTGGCCGTCGGTTTAAATGCCCACAGCTTTTCCAAATCCAAGTTCATCATGCCGATGCCTTCGGGGATAAAGTTGCCGTATTTTTCGTTGATGCGGTTTAAGGGCCGCTCGATGCCGTCGAACATATTGCCCAACAGGCCCGGGCCCAAACGCACGGAAAGGGGGCCTTCGGTGCTCACAATGGCTTCATCCCGCATAAGGCCTTCTGTTTCTTCGTAGACTTGTACCGTGCCTTCGTCGCCGTGAATGGCGATGACTTCGCCGATGAGCTTTTTCTCCCCGACCTGCACCATTTCCCGCATGGAGAAATCCCCCATGGGTCGTCCGATGACGACGGGGCCGTTGATCTTGATGATTTTCGCTTCTTTACTCATGGTCCATCTCCTCTCGGAACAGGCGGTAGAGCAACTTGCCGATGGCGTAGCGCTTTTCGTCGATCATGGTGTAGATGTCGTAGTTTAAACTATAGGTTCTGTCCATGTCGCTGATGGTGTGCCCGCCGATGCGCGTATCCTCTAGCGTCTCTCCGTGAAGGGTGATGCCCATGCCTTCGGCCATGATCTTAAATCCATCGAAGAAGCGATCCATATCCGCCGCCACCATGGAGAAGCGGTATTCCCCGGGCTTTAACTCCTTCAGTGATTCTTCCACGCGGGCAGCGAGGTCCTCGGCATACTTTTTCGTCCGCGTGTATTCCACGGCTCGCTCGCGAATGGCTTCGATAAAGTCTTTTTTTAATTCGTTGATCTTTTTCAGTTCCAAGACACGTTCGTTTTCCTTGGCCTTGGCAATTTTTTCATTGCCCATGACCCGGGCGAGCTCCGCACGGCGACGAACGATGTTGTCTTTTTCTTCGTCCAATTGTTTTTCCTTGCGCTCAATAAGGCTGTTTTTTTCCTGTTCCCATGCCTTTTTGCGCTTTTGTAAATCCACGAGACGCCGCTTGTAGACGACGTCTTCGAATATTTCCAGTTTGTTTTCGACTTGCAGCATTTTCTCACCTACTAATCCAGTTTGACCCCGATGGCATCGCGAACGTATTTCATGATGAAATCTTCTTCCGAGTAGCCATCTCTACCGGGCAATGTGCAGATAAAGGGACTGCGTTTTTTCTCTTTCACCGCCAGAACCTTCTCTTCCAACGCGCGAAAGTCCTTTTCGTTTAAGATAATCATGCCGATGTTTTTGTCTTTAAGGGCGGCATCGAATTGGGTGTTTAATGCCTCTGTATCGCTGCAAAACACGCCTTCGAAGCCGCTCATGCGAAGGGCGACGAGAAATTCGTCGTCGCGAGAGATGACCCGGGAGATCATTAGAGCTTGCCCAGGATCATAATGGAGATGATCAAGCCGTAGATGGCGATCCCTTCCGCCAAACCGACGAAGATCAGGGTCTTACCTAAGATGGAGTCGTCTTCACTGACGGCACCCAGTGCGGCGCTCCCGACGATGCCCACGGCATAGCCCGTGCCGATGGTGGCAAGGCCCGTGGAAATGGCGGCGGCCAAAAGGCCCAGGCCGTTTACTTCAGTGGCGCCGGTTGCGGCGTGAACGACGCCCGGTGCGAGGAGCACATAGGCGGCGAGGACGGTGGGGATAAAGGCGAGGAGATTGGTGCGCATAGCGCGCTTCAGTTTCACGCGGTCGGCGGAGACGCCTCGTTCCAAAAAGACGAAGCCGGCTGCAATGGTGGATAAGACGACGAGGGATGCTAAAAATAATATTTTTTCCATAATAAACTCCTTCTCAATGCTTGTTTTTCAATTTCAGATTGTCGGAGCGGAATTCCCGTCCGCTGCCGTCGTAGTAGCGACTGAACAATTCGTAGTATTCCAGGCGCAGGCCTTGAATAAAGACGATGAGTCCTTCCAGGCCGATGATTAAAATGTTGCCTAAAATTAAGATCACGTAACCGCCTATATCGTGGGAGGCCATTTCGCTCATGACGTGGAAGGCCATAAAGAGCCCCACGTGGTTAATGGCAAAGGCGCCGACACGAATAAAGGACACGATCCCCGATAAGGTGGAGATCAACAGCTCGATCATGGAGAAGGAGCTTTCGATGAAGTAGCCGCTCTTGTTGCCTTGATAGTCCACATCGGTCTTTTGAATCTTCGCCATAATGGGCTTTTTGAAGATCATGAGCACGATGGATAACACGAGGATTCCCGCCGCCACGGGCATGGGAATAAAGGACACGATGCCGGCCACATCGAGGATCATAGCTAAAAGCATGGCGAAAACCAAAAAGCCGAAGAGGCCGTGCTCGCCGAAGAGGCCCCGGGCCAGGTCTTTGTTTTTAATGGCATTGGCAAAGTTCATGCCGTAGGCCATGACCAAAAGCACGATGCCGAAGCCGATGGCGGCCATAAGCACTTGCTCGATGTTTTGGAAAGGTCTGAGCCACAAGGCGTCGATAACATCTTCGTAGCCGAAGACGGAGCCGTACAAAAAGCCGAAGACCACAGAGGATGCGCCCATGCGCATGAGGAGGCCGCCCATGTCTTTTTGTCGGCGCTTCGAAAGAATCAGTCCGATGAGGAAAAAGACCGCCCCTTGTCCCACGTCGCCGAACATGGCGCCGAAAAGGAGCATATAGGTAATGCCGACGAAGATCGTCGGGTCGATTTCATTGTAGTGGGGAATGCCGTACATGCGAACGAGAAGTTCGAAGGGCTTGAAGAATTTCGGGTTGTTCAGCTTCGTCGGCGGGGTAATGCCCTGAGCCGCTTCTTCTTCGCTTTGGGTGGTGATGATGACATCGGGGAATTTCTCCGTGCGGCGGCGTATTTCTTCGACGCCGGCCTCGTCGGTCCAGCCCGTAATGAGGAAGTGTTCCTTGGCCGTAGCCATTTGTTGCTTGGCTTCTTCCACCCGGCCCAAAAAGAGCATGTGACCTAAAATTTCACGCACCTTGTCCCGATCGTCGCGGTAGAGGGTCTTTCGCTCCTCATCCAGCTCCGACAGGCGGGTGTAGAGATCCGTTTCTTCTTTTTCAAGCTTGGTCAGGGTTTCTTTGGCCGTACCCATGGCATTTTCCATAACGGGCACGTCGATCCAGTGCAGGGATTTCAACACCCGATCGATTTCATCGGCGACCTCGTTGGGGTAGACGATCATGTACACTTCTTCATCTTCAAAGGTGCCTGTGTGAAACACAATGGCCAGAAGATTTTCGTAGCTGTTTTTCAAGCGCACCCGCGCCGATTTTTCCAGGCGGCCGAAGCGGGCCGTGAAATACTTCATGTCCCGAATTTGGTTTAAATCCACATCCACGTTCTCAAAAAGAGACACATTCTCCTTGAACATGGCGATGGCCTCCAGGCGCTCGTGAATCGCGTCGTACTCCTTGCGCATGGGCTCGACCCGGTCCAAAAGGGCCTGATACCTGCGGTTAAGGCTGTCGGCATCTTCAAAACCGGTGATCTTTAAGTCCTTAATATGGAAGTAGTCCACCAATTTTTGTGCCTCTTGGGCCTTTTGTCTGATGTCCGTATTGACGGGAAAAGGCGCCAGATTGTTTAAATCCACCACCATGTCCACATTGTCTTCGAGAGAGTAAATATTGCTGTTCTCCGCCAATTGCGTCATGGCATCGACCATATCCAGTGCCTGGGAATCCAAAATCTCGAAGAGAATATCCCGCAGATTTTCGATTCGGCCGACGGCACTGAGCATGACCATTCTCTCTACTGCCATACTTCACCTTCTTTCATAGGAATCGTAAGTAGACTCCTGATTAAATCTTTTCCGAAACCGAGTCGGAGCCCTTCCAGGGTGGTGGAGACGTCTTTAATGGCATCTTCCATCAAGATGGACAGGGCCACGATTCGGCCCAGGCTTAAACCCGCCTGTTGGTACTGTTTCATATACATCAAGGCGAGATCTCGCGTCGCCAAAATGTCGGTCATGTGATTGTCCCTTTTTTCCTGAAACAAGAAAGAAAAGGAGGAGGCGCGCACGGAGCGCACCAGAGCTTCCACATCGTCGGCGTAAATCCACGTCTGCAAGAGCTTTTTGGGAATGTTGCCGCCGCGAATGGCGAAGTTTTCCATTTCCGACTTTAAAATGTCGTAGGTTTTTTTGCCACGGTAAATGTATCGGATATTCAACAGATCCACCCGGCGGTTCAACATGGCCGTCACGGAAGCTCTGTCTTTTTTCGGCAGCTGTTTCGCTTCTTTAATTAAATGCTCGTAATAGCTTCTGTCCAGCTCCATTTCGATGTAAAAAAGAATCCGATCCCGGGAGACGTCCTTGTAAGGCGCAAGGATACGTCCGTAGGGGGTGGCATCTAAGATTTTAAATAATTCATCGGGACCCAGGGGCTGATCCTTCGGAAACAGGGCGGGGTCCAAGGCGAGAACGCTGTTTCTTACAATGTTCACATCCTCGTCGTGGTACACCGCCCGAAAGATTCGCTTCAAATCCTGAATTTCGTAGCGCGTTAAGATGGCGTTGTAAAAGCGCCGGGCCGGTCCCTGTAAGTAATAGTGGAAGCTGTTCAACGTGTCGTAGACTTTGTGGGCCATTTTCACGTTGACTTCCAGTAAATGGGGATTCTCGGAAAGTTCCAAGCCCCAAGTGCTTTCCAAAACCTGCAGGCCGTCTTTAATGTTTCCCGCATCCAGAATCCTCAGAGGCACTTCAGGCTTGAGAAAGCGGGCGTAAACGGCCACGGCTTTGGTGTTGACTGCCGCGTAACTCATATTCGCCTCCCACTAAATGTCCAGGAGTTGAAACGCTTCTTCCACCAATTCCGCTTTGTGGGCTTTATAGACTGCATCCACCGACTCCAACTTTTTTCGATTGTTTTCTTTAATTCCTTCGACCACTCCCATGGCCTCGTTGTAAATCTTATCGTAACTTTCCTTCGCCGATGCCTTCGACGCTTCCCGCTCGTCTACTTCCAATTCCGTGAAATGTTTCTGCAGATCCGCCTTTTCGTCGTCGATGGCTTTTTCTTCGTTGCGCACCATGGCATCGGTTCGTTCGTCTAAATCAATGACGCTTCGAATCAAGTGTTCCAACGTACTCCCCTTTCCATTTTATATTCGGTAAATCCTCAGGCGAGAATTCACAGTTATGATCATTTTAGCACTTGCCCCCTGTTAAAGCAAAAAAAACGCCCCTGTAAAATCCGCAGAAAACGCCGATTTGTGCCGTTTATATTGCGAAAAGAAAGGTTTATCAGCAAAAAAACGGATCCGAAAAAAATCCCCTCTGTCAAAACCAGTCGAAAAAACATGTTCTTACATTAAATAAAGGGATAAAAGGACAAAAGAACGTCTCTTTCGGCCCGCCTTTTCTATTTTCTCTACCCCAAAGTAAAAAAAGGTGGCTTTTTTGCAAATTTTTTCCAATTCTCAGTGAAATTACGCCGCTTTTTTGGTATAATCTCATTAACCCATTTGTTTTGATTAAAGGAGGTGCATATCGTGCACATCAATCGCTTTACCGGTGATTCTATCGACACATATATTCTTTCTCTATTAAACGAAAACAGCCGCATGTCCTTAAGCGATATTGCGAAAAAGGTAAGCTTGTCCGTATCGGCCACGCGCAATCGCATCCATCGCCTGGAAGATGCAGGCGTCATTGCCGGCTACACCATTCTCCTCGGCGGAGAAGCCGACGATTCCTACATCCACTCTTTCTGCCTCATCGACATTTCCGAGGAAGACAACACATTGGAAGAGTTTATTAACTACATCCAAACCTCGGATCAAGTCACCGACTGTTGGAAGCTCATGGGGGAATACCAATTCTTAATTCGCATTAAATCCACTTCGTCCAAGGCTTTAGACGACTTTTTGATGCGCCTCAGGGAATCCATTTCCATCAAGCGAACCAACACCATCGGCGCTTTGAATCAAGTCAAGGGCAAGGACATTCGGGAACACAATGCCATTCGCATTAAGGAAAAATAAAAGCGGGCGCTTCGGCGCTCGTTTTTTCGTGGACGCAAAAAAGACAAACCCCTCGAGGTTTGTCTTTTCTTTTTAGTCTTCGATGCGGGCAAAGAAGGTGTCGTTGTTCAGTTGCTTCAACAGCTCGTCTCGTGCCACGCTCTTGGTGTAGGTGAAGCCTTCATCCACTCGGTCCACGAAGTCGCCTTCCAGTTCTTTGGCCACGAAGTAGCGGCCGCGAATGGGCATGAGTTTCACATCGCCTCGTTTCATCAGGGGCATGGCGCTTTTTGTGGCGGCGGCGACGATGTCGGCTACCACGGCGTTGCCTGTAGGCTCTTTCCCTGCGCCGGGGCCTGTGAAGGCCAAGTCGCCGACCCAGCTGCCTTTCACATTTACTTGATTAATGGCATCGGGCAAAATGGCCAAGCTGTTTGCACCGTCTAAAAGCACCGGTTCCACCACGGCTTCGATGCCGCCATCTACCGGTTTCGCCGAGGCCACGAGCTTCACCTTCTTGTCATTTGCCTTTAAATAGGCCACCACATTTTGATTGATTTGGGCAATGCCCCGTGTGGGAATGGCGTCGCCGTCCACGTGGCCAAAGGCCATTTCGATTAAGAGGTGGAGCTTTCTGCGGGTGTCGTAGCCTTCCACGTCGTCGGTGGGGTCTTGCTCGGCATAGCCCAGCTCTTGGCACAGGGCGAGGGTGTTTTTGTAATCGGCGCCGTCTTTAAACATGGCGTTTAAAAGGTAGTTGCAGGTGCCGTTTAAAATGCCCTTCACATCCAGAATGTCGTTTTGAAGGCACAGGGCCCGAAGGGGCGTAAGGACGGGAATGCCCCCGCCGACGGCCGCTTCAAACAAGAAGGGCGCGCCGGTTTTTTCCGATAGGGCCACGAGCTCTTCGTAGTGGGCGCTGACGCAGGCCTTGTTGGCGGTCACCACGCCGACGCCTTTTTCCAAAGCCCGGCGCATGTAGTCGTAGGCCATGTCCATGGCGCCGGTGGCTTCGGCGATGCAGTCGACCTCGGCCAGGACCTCGTCGTATTCCTTGGCCGTGACCACGGGCTCGTCGATTTCAAGCTCCAAGGTGTTTCTGCTGCGATCGGAGGCCACCACATAGGCGATTTCCACAGGGCCCACGGTCTTCTCCAAAACCTCTTTGCGATCCTTTAAAATGTCGTAGGCGCCGCGACCCACGGTGCCGAATCCGATTAGTGCCAGTTTCATGTTTTCCCCTTTCTTTTCATCTCTTCATTTTATGAATTGACTATACTAGAGTGTTTTTGCTATAGTCAAGAAAAACATTGCTCAATCATAAGAAAGAAGGTTTATTATGACGATCTATCGCACAGCTATTTTAGGCGCGACCGGGCTTGTAGGCCAAACCATGCGCAGTATTTTAGAAGAAAGGAAACTCCCCCTGGAACTTTCCATGTTTGCATCGAAAAACAGTGCGGGAAAGACCTTTACTTTTAATGGTGAAGAACACGTCATCGAAGAGCTTACGGAAGAAGCCTTGAGAGAAGGCAAGTTCGACTATGTCCTCAGTGCATTGGACGGGGATTTGGCCGCGAAGTTTTGCCCCGTCGCCGCCGAAGCGGGGGCCATTGTCATCGACAACAGCTCCCACTTCCGAATGGTGGACGGCATTCCCTTGGTGGTTCCGGAAATCAACCCGGGGGACATTTCCGACAAGGCGGGCATTATCGCCAATCCCAACTGCTCCACCATTCAATCGGTGGTGGCATTAAAGCCTGTGGAAGACCTCTTCAAAATGAAGCGAATCGTCTACACCACCTTCCAAGCCGTCAGCGGCTCCGGCGTGCGGGGCATTGCCGATTTGGAAAAGGGCGTCAAGGGCGAAGCACCGGAATTTTATCCCTACCCCATTGCCTTCAACTGCCTTCCCCACATCGACGACTTCCTGGACGACGGCTACACCAAGGAAGAAATGAAGATGGTCAATGAATCGAAAAAGATTTTCCACCGCCCAGATTTGGCCGTTACAGCCACCGCCGTACGGGTGCCGGTAAAAGGCGCCCACGCCATTTCCATTAACGTCACCTGCGAAAAGCCCATCGACCTGGACAAACTTCGCGCCGCCTACGAAGCCATGGATGATGTCATCCTTCAAGACGATGTGAAGAACCTGGTCTATCCCCTTCAAATTAATGCCGAAGGCAAAGACGAAGTCTTCGTCGGCCGCATCCGCAAAGACGATTCCTGCGAAAACAGCTTGAATCTTTGGGTCGTCGCCGACAACATTCGAAAAGGTGCCGCATTAAACGCCATTCAAATTCTGGAAAAACACTTACACACACGGGCATGAGAGTCTCCATTGTTCAGGCGCCCATCGGCCCCATGCTCATGGAGGAAAATCGAAAGACGATTTTCCACGCCATGGAAGCGGCATTAAAAGACGATCCCGATGTGATCGTACTCCCGGAAATGTGGAACACGGGTTTTTATCCGGATCAATTTTCAGCCGACGACGATTACATGGAAGAAGCCCTGTGCCAGGATCTGTCGGCCTTTGCCGCAGCCCACGGCGTCAACCTCGTGGCGGGGAGCCTCACCGTGTGGGATAAGGGCCGTCGGGCAAACCGCGCCTTTATCTACGACCGCAACGGCGCCCTT
>QWCB01006223.1_pt1 | contig 11445 bp, 9 predicted proteins | sample 1972511 | NCBI WGS metagenome assembly QWCB01 (sample SAMN09866719, study PRJNA288562) | Human gut metagenome isolate term5_stool, whole genome shotgun sequencing... | isolation source: gut | host: Homo sapiens | place: USA: California
GTTTACGAAGGCCGCGAACGCAAACTGATGGATCTCTATGGCGGAGAGCCTTACCGGTGGATGTTCCGGGAGTTCTTCCCCGAACTGCGGCGCATCGAGTGCAAGGTGGAATACGCGGTCAAGACGGAGTGACGGGCCCCGTGCGGGCGACGGACGAACAATCCTGACGACAGATACATTAATAACCATTTTTCACTTTTTTTTAATCACTTTTTTAATTAATTTTTATGAAAACCAAATCGATTATCGCTGGCATGCTTTCGACGATGCTGCTGGCTGTAGGATGCAACAAGGAAGACGGTGGCAACCGTGTTACCCCGGAAGCCGGAGTCAAGACGTACGCTTCGTTCTCGGTGTCTCTTCTGAATCAGAGTACGCGCGCCGCTTCCACCGATCCCAACGCCGTAGCAGAAGAGACAAAAATCAGCGACCTCTACATCTACATCTTCAACGGCGGGGTCTTGGAGACTAAGGGCCAGATTACTCTGAATACAGACAATAAAGGCACTACGGCCCTCGCTACGACTACCGGCACCAAGACGATCTACGCCGTGTCCAACTACAATGCTAAGGGAGATATCGGCTCGTTGCAGAGCGATTTCGAGAAACAGTTGATCGATGCTACGGATATCGCCGAAGAGAACGGCTTCTTCATGGCCGGTAAGACGGAAGCTACCTTGACCGAGAAGACGCAGGAGCAGGCTATCGAAGACGCCAACCTCATCAAGATCTCCGTCGCTCGCGGCGCCGCCAAAGTGCAGATGCAGTTCGGGAATAACGTTCCCGTGAAGCCGGTCGTTAATGCCACCGTCGCCGAAGCCAAGTTCACGCTGGCACAGCAGAATTCCCAGACGTACCTCGCCAAACTCATTGTAGGAGGGTTCTCGTCCAAGGGTAAAAGCACCGAGCAGCTCGATGATGACAACGACGGCACTTACGACCACCTGATGAAACTGCCCACGATGGAGGATGAGTTCAAATGGATCAATGCCGGGCTGACGTATCAAAATACTTATGCCACTTCAAAGTACCTGGCCGAGAACGTCAACGAGAATCCGACTACCGGTAATACCTCTTACGTGCTGGTCAGCCTGCAGGTTACTCCCCAGGCAAAAGCAGACGGTGCCGGTAATGTAATCGAGACTCCCTTGACGCCCGGCACAACGTTCTACGTGCTGGCCAAGAAAGAAGTCTCTTCGGGTAAGATCACCTTCGCTTCCAAAGACGACAAGATCCTCTATTTCGAACAAGAGACCGATGCTAATACGTACAAGACGGTTGACCAGAGCGTGGCTGATTACGAGATGTTGAAATATACCAATGGTATTAGCTACTACCGCCTCAATATCCGCGACATCCGCAAGACCAATCTGACCGAGAAGTACGCTGTGAACCGCAACCATTACTACAAGGTCAATATTACCGAGATCAGCAACCTGGGCTTCAATACTGCCGCTGGTACGATTCCGACCGAACCGACCACTCCGCTGGAAACCCAGACCCACATCTCGGCCGACATCACGATCGAACCGTGGATGGTAGTGGATATGAACGAGCCGCTGGGCTAACCAATCCGCACAACTATGCAGAAAAAGGCCTTGTATGTAATGAGAAGAGCGCTCCTCCTTTTCGGAGGGGCCTCCTTCCTTTGCGGTTGTGTCCGGGATAACCGGGACGACTGCCTTTTTCCGCTTCGCCTGCAGTTCAGCTATACCTACAACCGCGAAGGTCGGGACCTTTTCTCCGCCGAGGTCGAACAGGTGCGCCTGTACCTGTTCGATTCCCGGAGCGGGGAACTGAAAGCCTCGACCGTCGCCCGCAGCAAGGACCTCGGGCCGGACAATACGTTCACATGGAACGTGGCCCCCGGCTCCTACCATGCCGTAGCATGGGGATGTTCGGAAGGCGAACGATACCGGGTCCTTTCGAGCGAACGGTTTCCGCAAAGCCGCCTGTCGGTACAGACCCTCTCTGACGGGTCGAGCGTCGAGCAGAAGCCCGAACACCTGTGGTACGAGATCGGCCGCGGACTGACCGTCACCGGCGAGTTGCAGGCTCCGCATCCGATGGACCTGCACAAACTGAGCAACGACGTGCGCGTCGAGGTTTCGGGTCTTCGGGACGAGCAGTTTCCGAGGCTCTCCTGCACGATCAGCGCGTCGAACGGGACGTACGACTTTGAGGGCCGCACGCGGGACGAAAACCCCGTGGTGTGGCTTCCGGAATCGAGTCGGGAGAGCGACCGCTCCATCCATAAGTTCACGGTGCTGCGTCTGGCCGAGGGCGACGACTCGCGGCTGCACGTCGAGGTGCTTCCCGACGGCAGCGGACGGGGCCTCTCCGGCGTGATCTTCGACGGGAGCCTCTCGGAACTGCTGTCGGCCAATCCCGCCGTGGACCTCGACCTGGACGACGAGTTCGTCATACGTCTGGAGTCGCAGCTTCAGCCCGACGGCAACTTCAGCGTCGCAATCTTCGTGAACGACTGGCACGTCATCGACATGAACGGCGGTCTGGGATAGCCGGACACAGAGAAGTGGACTAACAGAGAACAAGATGATAGACATTAAGAAATATACCAAAGGCAAATGCACAGTGAGATGGCTGATCGCCGTCTTGTGCGTTCTCGCGGTTTCGTGCGTGCGCGACGGCGAAGATCCGATGCCGGACGGTCCCTCTGCGGGGAACTCCGTGCGGGTCGAGATCCTGCTCCGGGCGCCCGAGTCCGGGAGCATCAGCCGTGCGCTGACCGTCGGGGACGAAACCCGCATCGACAACGTGCTCGTGCTGTTCTTCCGGAAGGACGGGATGACACTGCATTCCGTGGCCGAGGGCAGCAAGCTGACCGCCAAGTCCGATGACGACAAAACGTACACGTTCGAGACGAGCTTCTCCGTAGAGAGCGCCCTCGCCTCCGAGCCGTTCACGTGCATCGTGCTGGCCAACGTCGCCGACAGGTACGACGCCGACGAGCGGCGGTCTTGGCGCTTGCAGACCTACAACGACCTGCAAGCGAAACTCACGCAGCAGGTAACCGACAAACTCCACACGAGCAACACCGGAGGTTTCGTCATGTGGGGCAAGGCCAACAAGGACCTCATCCCATCGACACCGCAGCAGAAACTTTCCGTACCGCTGCTTCGCAGCGTCGCCCGCGTGGACGTCGCCGTGGATGCGAAAGTCACGAACTTCACGCTCACGGAGGTTCAGATCTACAAGCCCAACAACAGCCTGTCGCTGATGCCGGTGCTGAGTGCCTACGATGCCTTCGGACGCAAGGTAACAGCCCCGTCCGTACCTGCCGGGACGGCTATCCTCGCCCAGAACTGGAAGTACGTCGTTGCCGGAAACCAGATCGACTACTCGATCTATATTCCGGAATCGGACGTCATCCTGAAGGGCGACGGCACGCCCGGGGACGCCAACCACCTGAACCGCTGCGCCATTGTGGTGGGCGGGAAATACCCGGATGGGAACGCCCCGACCACCTACTACCGCATCGACTTCAAGGAGGGAACCCCGGCCAGTGGCGGCACTCCGTCGGGCAAGCTGATGGACGTGCTGCGCAACCACCGTTACAACGTCCGCATCACGCAGGTGATGGGACGTGGCGAGGAGACTCCCGACAAGGCTTACGAGTCCCGGACGGCGGACGTCACCGCCGAGATCATCACCTGGACGGACAACAACCAGAACATCGCCTTCGACGGGACGAACTGGGCGTCCGTGGAGCGTAAGGAGGTGCACCTGAACGACGGACAGGGCGTCGAGGCGCTGCTGCAACTGCTGAGCAACGTCAAGCCGTCGCAGTGGAGCATGCAGTTCTCGCTGCCGAACGGCACTGCCACCAGCGAGGAACTGACCGATGCCTCCGTTTCGGGCAGCCACTTCGAGGTGACCAAGCCCGCCGACAGCCCCGACGCCGCGACCGAACAGGGAGGCAAGCTGACCATCCGTACGAAAGAGGCCTTGCCCGCAGACAGCCAAAAGCGGCACGAGGTGCTGACGATCCGCATCGGACGGCTCGAAGTGGTGGTCAACCTGTACCAACATCCCTATTCGGAGACCGAATGGGAGAACGGGGGCGACGTCGAGAACGACTTTTAGACACCCTATCCAGATCAATGGATATAAAAAAACATTAGAATGACATGCAAAACAGAATGAAATACCGATTCGGCGGCCGCCTCGGCAAGTTCCTCGCGGGATTGCTGGTCTCCGCCGCCGTTGCGGGGTGCGTGCGGGACGATACGGATCCGCTCGCAGGCCCCGATACGGGCAGTTCCGGGATGTTGCGTATAGCTTTCTCGATCGACGGCATGGAGGCGGACACGCGCGCCGTGGCCACCGACCCTCACGAACGCAACCTGAAGGACGTGCACGTGCTGTTCTTCACCCAGGATGGCAACTACATCACCTACCAGCACGCCAACGTCACCGCCGGGTCGAGCTACGTCTCGTTCCCGATCCCGAAGGGTCTGACGGCCGGTGAATCGTACCGGACGCTGGTGATCGGCAACGCCCACGACCACGTGCCCACGGGTTACAGCACCTTCGACGCTTATCTGAACCATTCCGCCGCCAGCGGCAGCTATCAGACCATCCGACAGGACCTCTACGCCGTGGTGAACTCCGTTCACCTGGAAGGTTCGAGCGCCTCGGGTTCCATCGTCCTGCCCATGTGGGGCGAGGTGCAGGACGGACTGGGCAACGCGAGCGAACTGAGCTTCTCGGGCAACGCCCAGTCGGGCTACACCTTTTCGGGCACCCTCCGCTTCTGGCGGAGCGTTTGCCGCCTCGACCTGCGTCATGACGCCGCTAAAGACCTTATCATCGAGAAGGTCAAGCTGGTGCATTTCCGCAAGGGAGGCTACTACTTCCATAACGACGTGCCGTGGGCTCCCGCCAGCGGGGAGGAACTGGGCGGCATCAACGACGGCAAGTGGATCACCGTGGGAACTCCTGCCGACCTGACAGACGGTTCCAAGCGTCAGGAGGTGAAGGCACAGATCTACGCCTTCCCCAATATGGTTCCCGTCGTCGTGCAGAACGACAAACAGACGACTTACCTGATGATCGCCGGTTATTATCAGGACGGCACCGACAATACGACCACGAATCCGAGAAATAAGTTGACTTATTATCGGTTCAACATGGCCGAGAACGGCCGCAGCCAGCTTCTGCGCCGCAACCACTTCTACCGGGGCATCATCACCCGCGTGAGCGGGCCCGGGGCTCCGAGCGAGAGCGAGGCCGAGGACGCCAGCGCACCGTTGCTCGACTACACGGTCAGCGACACATGGAAGGACGACGACAATACGACCGTCACCGACGAGCGGGGCAACTTCCTGACCATTTCCCGCGCCATGGTTTCGTTCGCCGGGGAGAAAGACCTCAGCGAGACGGTCAAGGTGCAGGTCAAGGAGGGTCTTTCGTGGTCCGTCGAGTGGGTTCAGAACGCTGCCGATGCCCCGGACTACGCCAAGTTTACCTACGTGCGCAGCGACGACGGGTCGTTCTCGATCCGCACGAAAGAGGACAACGCCACCGAATTTTTACGCAAGGCGCGTCTGGCCGTCAAGGCTACCGGCGGCACCGTGAGCTCGAGTAGTCCGCTGACGGCCGTGATCGACGTAATGCAGCTTTCGTCCAAGGACGAGATAAAGGTGCTGATGGTGGACAACCAGATCGGGACCGTCCAATACAGAGCTCCCGGGTCGGGCGGCACGCTCCGCATGCAGGTGCAGACCGGCTCCAAGCGGTCGCAATGGAAGGTGGCCGACGTGAATAACAGCTGCAGCAGTATCGGCGTCACATGGACTGCATCGGGCGCCAACGGCGGTATGCTCGAAGTGGACGTTCCGACCAACATTTCCGCTGGTGAGAGAACCTTCTCGTTGAAAGTCTCCCGAATGAATTATACCGGGACCTTGGACTCGGAGACCCCTTCGGTGACGCTGAGCTTCGTCCAGCCCAAATCGGACTACTTGCTGACCGTGACACCTTCGGTTCCCGAAGGTCAGGACGGACTGGTCATCGACGGATTCGACCCCACGGTCACGACGTTGAAGAGCGGCATCTCGGTGCAGAAGAAGTTCATAGTCAATCTGGCCGATCCCACGAACTACCAATATAGCGTGGAATCCGACTTCAACAAGGATTACGACTTGTTCCTCTCCAAAGACAGGGCTGACAACAGCACGATCACGGCAGGATGGACCGCAAATGCGAAGTGTTTAAACAGACTCACAGGATTACAGAACGGCGAATCGTTCTACGTCAACGTGTTCCGAACGGGCCCCGGTGACCCTACAATCAGAGGTACGATCACGATCAAAGCCGAACCGAAAAGCCCGGATAAAGGCCAGGCGCAGACACTCGCCATAACCATTTCGATCAAGACGTCATGCATCGTAAACGACGTGTTGATTAAAGACGGGGAGAATTACCTGTTGGTTGCCGACCGGAACGTAGGTACCCCTATGCGTATCGCCAACGATAGGTTTACATACGCAAAATACTATACCAATGATGTGAAGGTGGACATTACTGGCGCCGGGAAGCAAAATGACAACAAAGACTGGAAGGGCGAGTATTATCCGTGGAGTGACGCAGGCGGCAAAATCGGCGCCGGAACCGCGAGCTTTGTCGAGAAGTATTGGCTTATCGGGGATGCCGCCGACGGCAGCACGAACATGGATGAAGAGGGCAAGTTCTCGCCGTGGTATAAGACCGCCGACAAGTCGAAATGGGTCGTTCCGACACAGACTCACTTGAATTTGATCAACACGAACCTTATTTTCTCCAAACAGCGTGCGTTCCTCGTTTCCGCAACCAGAGATAAGGTGTCGGGCGATTATATTGGCTGTTACTTTCCTCTTGCCGGCAACGGTGACTCCCCGGCTTACGTCTACGGCTATTACTGGTCGGCTACGACCAGCTACGACACCAGGTACTTCGCGTACTTCCTGGGCCTTCTCCCTAGCGGTTCATCGGTGACGACCTACGGCAAAGGCTTGTATTCCGTGCGTTGTGTCCGTAGCGTTACTGCGGACGAGTTCACCTCGGCGCAGTAACGTGCGCGAGAATTCGATTGATTGGATTATTACCCTGCGGCTTGTAGGCCGCAGGGTTGAAATACGCCCTTTGGGCGTCGAAAATATTTTTGAAAAATGACCATTCAGGAAAAATTGTCCTCTTTCGATGTCGAAGAGCCGCGTCTGCACGTTTTTCACGAGGGAATGTTCGCCAAACTCTACAACGAGTCGGCTTTTCTTTTCACCGAACACGTGCGGCGCTACAAGGTCAACGTGACGGATTGCAAGCGGGGGCGTTACTACTCGCTGGGATTTCCGTTTTTCGCCCTCGACGAGGTGTTCGGCGAAAACTCCGAGTGGATCCAGACCGAAATCAGCGAGGATTATCGGATTTACGGCGCCCCGGCCTTGGGATTCGATGCACAGGAGTACGATGCTTGGTGCCGCGAGGCCGAGCGTGCCGCTGCCGAGGCGGATGCCCGCAAGGCGGCCCGGACCCCGAAGGCGGCGAATGCCGCACCGCAGGCCGAAGTGCGCTCCGGGAAGGAAGGCGGGGATACTCCTGCCATTCTCCCGCAGACCTGCACAGTGCATGCTGTTCCTGCAATCGGTTCAAAAGAGATGCTATGGCGCACTACCAGAATCTTCCGGTATTTAAGGATGCCTACGATCTGCTGCTGCGCGTCTATACGGTCAGCCGGACGTTCCAGCGCGATTTCCGCTACACGATCGGCGAGGATTTGAAAAAGGTGCTGATGGAGATGATGCTCTGCCTGTTCCGGGCCAACCGAAGCCGCGCAAAACTGGGCGAGGTGGCCTCGTGCAGGGAGCATATCGAGGAGGTGAAAATCTACCTGCGCATCCTCCACGATCTCAAACAGCTTTCGCTCAAGCAGTACGTGCTGCTCTGCGAGCGGGCCGAGGCGATCTCCAAACAGCTGGCGGCATGGGACAAATACCTGACCAAAAACGCTGTCGTCCGCAGGGACGGGGGCGAATCGAACGATCTTTGAAAACACTTGCAGAGGGTTTCGTGCCGGAATCCGCATCATCCTGCGGGGTGTATGCGGAGCGAGCCGTGCCTGTTCAGTAACCCGCCGGAGTTTCAGCGGGCGTTTCCGGTCCCTTTTCGGTTCGGCGACGCCCGCTGCTTTTCAGCTTCGGTAATGTTTCGTCGGTTTTCCCGGCGGAGTCGGCGCGATGACTCTTTATGCGGTGGGGGCTTCGCTTCCGCCGCCGTTTCGTCGCCCGAGCTCACAGCGGTTGCTTCGAGTTTTCCTCTTGCCGGCAAGGGTGACACCCCGGCTTACGTCTACGGCTATTACTGGTCGGCTACGACCAGCTACGACACCAGGTACGACGCGTACTACCTGGGCCTTCTCCCTAGCGGTTCATCGGTGACGACCTACGGCAAAGGCTTGTATTCCGTGCGTTGTGTCCGTAGCGTGTGCGCGAGAACAGGCAAACCCTCTTTTATAGCTGCCGCCTGTGCGTGTTTTTTTGAGTTTTGAGAATTTTTAGGATGATTGATATGCGATTACAGAGGGTTTCGTGCCGGAATCCGCGTCATCCTGCGGGGTGTATGCGGAGTGTGCCGTGCCTGTTCAGTAACCCGCCGGAGTTTCAGCGGGCTTGTCCGGTCCCTTTTCGGGTCGGCGACGCCCGCTGCTTTTCGGCTCCGGTACTGTTTCGTCGGTCGCCCCGGCGGAGTCGGCGCGATGACTCTTTATGCGGTGGGGGCTTCGCTTCCGCCGCCGTTTCGTCGCCCGGGCTCACAGCGGTTACTTCGGGTTTTCCTCTTGCCGGCAACGGTGGCAACCCGGCTAACGTCAACGGCTATTACTGGTCGGCTACGACCAACAACAACAACAACGCGTTCTACATGAGCGTTACGCCTACCGGTTCATCGGTGACGAACAACAACAAGACGAACTTGTATTCCGTGCGTTGTGTCCGTAGCGTGTGCGCGAGAACAGGCAAACCCTCTTTTTAAGAACGCAGAATTATGAACTACGATCTTTTGGATACCCTATTCCAAGCGTATTTCGATGTCCGGAAAGGCAAACGCAATACGGTCAATCAGCTCCGCTACGAGCTGAATATGGAGCACGAGCTGCTGGAGCTTTACGACGACATCGTCTCGCGTCGGTATAATCCTTCGCGCAGCATTTGTTTCCTGTTGACGGAGTTGGAGATCAAACGCGAGATTTTCGGAGCGAATTTCCGGGATCGCATCGTTCACCGTCTGATCCATGACCAGATCGCTCCGCTTTTCGAGCGGACCTTCATCGCCGACTCCTATTCGTGCCGAAAAGGGATGGGGACGCTTTACGCCATTCGGCGGCTCGATCATCATATCCGCAGTTGTTCGCGCAATTATTCGCGGCCGTGCTGGGTGCTCAAACTCGACGTGCAGGGCTACTTTTTCTCTATCGACCGCAAGATCCTCTACGCCATGCTGCGCAGTTATCTCGAACGTCATTGGACGGCATATTGCGCCGCGCAGCCGGCCGGACGTTACATGCTCGATTCGGAGCTGCTGTTCTATCTGCTCGAACGGGTGATTTTCCACGATGCGACGCAAAACTGCATCGTGCGCGGATCGCGAAAGGTGTGGGCCGATTTCCCTCCGAGCAAAAGTCTTTTTCACGCTGCGCCCGACTGCGGTCTTCCCATCGGCAATCTGACTTCGCAGTTGTTCAGCAATATCTACATGGATCGCTTCGACCAGTGGATGAAACGGGAGCTGAAAGTGCGTCATTACGGCCGTTATGTGGATGATTTTTATATCGTGCACGAGGATGCCGGTTATTTGAAATCGTTGATTCCCGTGATCCGCGATTTTCTGCGCGAGGAGTTGCATCTGACGCTTCATCCCCGTAAAATTCACTTGCAGCGCGCCGACCGGGGCGTATTGTTCGTCGGCGGCTATGTCAAGCCCGGACGGATCTATCCGAGCCATCGTGTGGTCAGCCGTTTCCGGCAGATGCTCGATGTCAATCGCGCTCGTTGCCGAAAACAGCAGGCGCCGAAATTCGCAGCTTCGATAAATTCCTATTTGGGAGGGATGAAACATTTCCGGTGTTATCGCTGTCGCCGCCGGATCATCGAGGCCAACGAGTGGATATACCGCTACGGGTGGATGCGAACGGACTTTGCGAAGTTTATGCTCGATCATCGGGTTCGGGCGCATGCTCCCTGCGCCTTGGTTTCAGATTCGCTCCGAAATCGTTTGCGACCTTTGCAGCGTGGACTTTCCGGAACCCACGAGAATTTGGATTATTAACCTAAAACCATTTAGTTATGAAAACGATCGCAAAATTACTTTTTATTGCCGTTCTGGTATTCGGAGGTCGGTTGTCGGCCCATGCCGACGGCCGTGAAGAGCCTATTGCCTTCGACCGCCTGCCGCAGGCTGCTCAGACGTTCCTGACGACTCATTTCAAGGACCTCACGCTGGCTTATATCGTCGCCGACCATAAGATTATGACCGTCGAGTACGAGGTGACGTACACCGACCGCACGGAGGTGGACTTCCGCGCCGACGGATCGTGGGAAAGCGTCGAGCGCAAGTACGCTCCGGTTCCCGCGGCCATCGTTCCCAAGCAGATCGCCGATTTCGTGGCTTCGAACCGGCTCTTTGCAGGCCAGTTCATCCGCAAGATCAAACGCAACCCCTACACATGGGAGATCGAGCTTTCGGGCGGCGTGGAGGTCACCTTCGACGCGAAGTTCAACGTGATCGACTACGACGACTGATAAACATAAATACAACCTCCTATGGACAAGACAAACCCCATACACGCCTGCCGGGCTGCAACGGACCCTGCGGACACGGAGAATACTCCGGCCGCATCCGTTCCGGACGCCGCGGATGCCGTGAGCGCCCCGGTGGCGGCGTTCATCGGGACGCATTACCCGGACTCGGAGATCGTATGGTCGCGGCTTCGTTCGGAAAAGGGCATGGAATGCCGTTTCCTGCACGTAGGCATCCGGCATGAGGGCCGCTGGAAGAACGTGCTGTTCTACGATGACGACGAGGGCCTCTATTGCTGGGTGAGCACCTCGTGGCAGCTCCGGCCCTCGGAACTTCCGGAGCCTGTCCGGGTGCGGCTTGCCGCCCACCCGTGGTCGCGCTGCGAGGCGGACAGCCTGGAATATATCCGGACCCCGCAACGGGAATACTACTTAGCGGCGCTGGCCGACGGCCAGCGGACGGTGGACCTGCGCATCGGGGCCGACGGAACGACCTTTTGACCTGAGCCGCCATGCACTCCGAGACTTCACCCCAAAACTCCGCCCGGCCCTCTTCGAGGGCACGGTGGCTGCTGCGGCTGGCCGAATGGCTCAGCGAGCGCTTCCACTGGTATCCCGCGGAGGAACACGACGGCTTCGAGAGCGACCTGCA
>QWCB01003689.1_pt1 | contig 11443 bp, 10 predicted proteins | sample 1972511 | NCBI WGS metagenome assembly QWCB01 (sample SAMN09866719, study PRJNA288562) | Human gut metagenome isolate term5_stool, whole genome shotgun sequencing... | isolation source: gut | host: Homo sapiens | place: USA: California
ATACGTCGATTCGTTAAGAACCCACTATGGAAAAAATCTACTCTTGCTCGATAATGGTGATATTCTCCAAGGACAGCCCACCTGCTACTATTATAATTATGTGAAATCTGCTTTACCAAATGTGGCTGCCTCGGTGATTAACTACATGAAATACGATGCACAAACAGTTGGAAACCACGATATTGAGACTGGTCACAATGTGTACGATAAATGGATTAGTGAAGTGAAATGCCCCATACTCGGAGCCAATGTCATTGATACACGTACGGGGAAGCCTTATCTGCATCCATATACCATCGTAGAAAGAGAAGGAGTAAAGGTTGCTATTCTTGGTCTTCTCACGCCTGCAATACCCAACTGGTTGAATGAAAAATTATGGAGTAATCTGCGATTTGATTCAATGGTGGAGTCCGCTCGCTATTGGATAGCAGAATTAAAGAAGAACGAAAAGCCCGATATTATCATCGGTTTGTTCCATTCGGGAAAAGAGGGAGGCATCATCACCGATACTTACGAAGAGAATGCGTCATTGCGCATTGCCAAAGAAGTAGCAGGGTTTGACCTCATTCTCTTTGGACATGACCACACAGCACATAGCAGCGTCATTGAAAATGTGGAAGGGAAAAAGGTCGTCTGTCTCAATCCTGCCAACAATGCGCGCATGGTAGCGGATGCAGAAATTGAGATAACGCTCGATAACTCCGCTCCCTCAGTCACGCATCACAAACGTGTACTGAACAAACAAGTATCAGGGAAACTCGTAGACATTCGTAAACAGCCCATTAACCAAGCTTATATAGAACACTTCCAAAGTGAGATTGACTCGGTAAAAGCCTTTGTTACTCGACAAATAGGGGCATTTAAGCGCACCATTTATAGTCGAGACAGTTACTTTGGCAGTGCTCCTTTCACCGATCTCATTCACAATTTGCAGCTCAGAGTGACAGGTGCCGACCTTTCATTCAACGCTCCCCTTGCCTTTGATGCACAGATAAAAGCGGGTTCTGTATATGTCAGTGATTTATTCAATCTGTACAAATACGAGAATCAAATCTATGTACTCAAAATGACAGGGCAAGAAATCAAGAATTATTTAGAGATGAGTTATGATTTGTGGGTCAATACGATGACGTCAGCCGAAGACCATATCATGCTCATAGATAATAGAGCCAAAGCCGATCAACAACGCTATGGGTTTAAGAACCTCGCATTTAATTTTGACAGTGCGGCTGGGATTGATTACGAAGTAGATGTAACGAAGCCCAATGGCAACAAAGTCAACATCTTAAAAATGAGCAATGGTGAGCCTTTCGACCTTCATAAAACGTACAAAGTGGCGATGAACAGTTATCGTGGCAATGGAGGTGGAGAGCTTTTAACACGTGGAGCAGGAATTCCACTTGCCGAAATTCCAAAACGTATTCTTGTTGAAACGCAACACGACCAGCGTTACTATCTCATGAAATGGATAGAGGAAAGTGGCGAAATGGACCCACAAGCCAACAATAACTGGAAGTTTGTTCCTGAAAAATGGACACAACCTGCCATTCAGCGCGACAAGACTCTCATCTTTGGACAGCCAAAGGGAGAAGATGACAATGAAAAATGAACGCTTATTACTTTATATTTTGTAAAACCGATGTACTGCTTGAGAAACTACCAAATGGACAGTACACCATTCCATTGGAAGAGACTTGCCCTGTGACTTATAAGCCATGGACGCACATCATGGATATTACAACCTTGACAGATGGCACGCCTGTCAAGGCTCTACGAATAGATGCACCCATCGCTAACAATTCAAAATACGAGATGTGTGGGCTTCGGGCTTCTTTTTATAAACTCCCCCATGACCTTTATTTAATGGCAGGTAAATGTCAAGAGCTGTTGTATTGGGACTACAACACCAAATATTGCGGAGTTTGTGGAGCTCCCATGCAGATGCACACTCACATTTCCAAGCGTTGCACACAGTGTGGAAAAGAGGTTTGGCCACAACTGGCAACTGCCGTGATTGTATTGATTAAGAAAGGTGATGAGGTTCTTTTGGTGCATGCCAAGAACTTCAAAACCGACTTCTACGGGTTGGTGGCAGGATTTGTGGAAACAGGCGAAACGTTAGAGGAAGCCGTTCATCGTGAAGTCTTAGAAGAGACAGGTCTCACTATTCATCACCTCAAATACTTTAGCTCGCAGCCCTGGCCTTTCCCATCTGGTCTGATGGTTGGCTTTACAGCTGACTATGCAAGTGGTGAGTTAAGTCTGCAAACCACAGAACTAAGCAAAGGCGGCTGGTTCACCAAAGAGAATCTTCCGCAAATACCCGAGAAATTATCCATTGCACGCAAGCTAATCGATCATTGGCTCAACGAATCAATCAATGAAAAATAATTATTTAATAAGCTATTATCAGTATGGAATTGATTACTAAATTTTTGGGATTCGATCCAAAGACCATGAAGATGAGAACCGAACTCATAGCAGGAGCCACCACTTTCTTGACCATGAGTTATATCTTAGCCGTCAATCCAAGCATCCTCTCAAGTACGGGCATGGACAAAGGAGCATTGTTCACTGCCACCGCATTGGCTGCAGCCATCTCTACGTTGCTATTGGCTTTCATGGCAAAGTTGCCATTTGCGCAAGCTCCCAGTATGGGTCTCAACGCTTTTTTTGCCTACACGCTTTGTCAGGCCATGGGGTACACCTGGCAACAGTCATTGGCTATTATGCTGATAGAAGGTGTTGTCTTCATCCTCATTACCTTCTTCAACGTTCGCGAGCTCATCTTAGACAGCATTCCAAAGAATCTTCGTTACGCCATTTCAGCAGGTATCGGCATGTTCATCGCCTTTATAGGACTGAAAAATGCAGGCATCATCGTGGCAAAGGAAGGCACTTTTGTGGGCTTAGGAGCGTTTACACACGAATCCATCTTAGGCATCATTGCCATTCTGTTAAGTGGAATCCTAATGGCACGCAATGTGAAAGGTTCTCTCTTTTACGGCATTATTGCGACCACGCTTATCGGTATCCCCTTAGGTGTCACCATACTGCCCGAAGGTTGGCTACCAATTTCGGCTCCACAAGACATTCGCCCCACCCTGTGTCAATTCGATTTTACCGACCTACTCAACATCAAGACACTGTTGGTTGTCTTCTCTTTGCTCATCGTCAACATATTTGATACGATAGGAACGCTTGTTGGTCTTTCAGAAAAAACGGGCATTGTGCAGGCTGACGGAACTATTCCTCGAGTGAAAGAGGCAATGATGAGCGACGCCATTGGCACAACATGTGGCGCAATGTTGGGTTCTTCCACCATTACCACCTATATAGAGAGTGCTTCAGGCATTGCCGAAGGAGGTCGAAGTGGAGTTACATCAGCATTTGTTGGACTTCTCTTTCTGCTATCATTGTTTCTCTCTCCTATCTTTCTTCTCATACCCGGTGCTGCCACCAGTGGCGCATTGGTGCTCGTAGGTGTGCTCATGTTAGACTCAGTAAAGAAGTTAGACCTCAATGATGTAAGCGAAGCCTTCCCCGCTTTTATTACTATGATTACCATGGTGTTATGCTATTCTATAGCCGATGGTATATGTTTGGGCATGCTCAGTTATGTTATTCTAAAGATGTGCGTTGGTCGCTGGCGTGATTTGAACGTCACGTTAGTGGTTTTAGGTATTTTATTTGTTATCAATTTTATCGTCAGCTAACTTATGATACATATCAGTTGGGGATTTATCGGATGTGGAGAAGTCACCGAACTCAAGTCGGGACCGGCATTCAATGCAGTGGAAGGGTCGCACGTGGAAGCGGTTTACAGTCGTAATGCGGATAAGGCAAGGGATTATGCCGAACGTCATCATATCAAAAAATGGTATACAGATGCACTTCAACTCATCAACGACCCGAAGATCAATGCCATCTATATCGCGACACCCCCTTCCAGTCACGCCACCTATGCCATTATGGCAATGAAAGCAGGCAAGCCTGTTTACGTAGAGAAACCATTGGCTGCCAGCTACGAAGACTGCGCACGTATCAACCGAGTGAGTGAACAAACAGGCATTCCTTGTTTCGTTGCTTACTACCGTCGATACTTACCTTACTTTCAAAAAGTAAAGGATATTATAAAGAATGGCACCATTGGTACGATTACCAACGTGCAAGTTCGATTCTCGGTTCCACCTCGTGACTTGGACCTCTATGATGGACAGCACCGCCCTTGGCGTCTGCAACCAGACATTGCTGGTGGAGGTTACTTCTATGATTTAGCACCTCATCAGCTCGATCTACTACAAGAATATTTTGGTGTAATTACTCGTGCGCATGGATATGTCGCCAATCGTGCCCACTTATATGATGCAGAAGATACGATTAGTGCTTGTTTTTGCTTTGAAAACGGACTCCCTGGCAGTGGCTCTTGGTGCTTTGTAGGGCATCAAAGTGCCAAAGAAGATAGAATAGATGTGATAGGAGTAAAGGGTTCGTTGTCCTTTTCAGTGTATAATTACGACCCTATCCAACTGATTACTTCCGAGGGCAATGTCAATATCACGGTTCCCAATCCATCGTATGTCCAACTGCCCATCATTAAATCTGTGATAGAAGATTTACAAGGCATTGGCGCCTGTACCTGCACTTGTGTGAGTGCAACGCCTGTCAACTGGGTGATGGATCGCATCTTAGGAAAATTATAAGTATAGAAATCCGTTAAAGAATGAAGGTTTTCAAAGTCTCGTTTATAGTACTGTTGATAATGCAATCGGTATCGCTGAATGCAGATACCATTCCTGAACGTAAAGGTTTTTGGCAGCAGATAAAACACCAAGCTGGTAAAATCATAGAGAGTTTTACCGCTGTGGATACGAATTATGTGGAACCACAACACTATAAATTCACGATGATGTTGCAAAACACCAATACTTATGAGAAATACCGACTGGAGAACAACGAAGGACAAACCATTACTTTGGCGCCATCGCCCAGTGTGAAGGTAGGACCCTTTGTGGGCTATCAATGGATATTCTTGGGCTATACCGTGGATTTGAGAAACTTTAACGAGAATAAAGACCGCACCGAAATTGACTTGAGTCTGTACTCCTCGCGAATAGGTATCGACTTGTTTTATCGGAAAATGGGAAACCATTACTACATCCGCAACCTATTCATCAATCATCATACCAATACCAAAGCGTTAGAAGATTTGCCTTTCAACGGATTTCAATCGAGCATCAAAGGCTTCAACCTGTATTACATCTTTAATAATAAGCGGTTCTCCTACCCTGCTGCATTCAGTCAATCTACGGTGCAGCGCAAGAGTGCGGGTTCGTTTTTGGCTGGCATTGGCTACACCCAACATCAAACAAGCATTGACATTGGCGAACTCAACCGAATGGTAAAAGAAAAGATACAGTTTTCTTCAAACCATCTTGCAACGAATGAGCCCCACGTTGCCTTTGGCGACTATCGTTATACCGACTTCTCTGTTTCGGCTGGATATGGCTACAATTGGGTGTTTGCTCATAATTGGCTACTCGCCTCGTCACTCTCGGCAGCGTTAGGATATAAACAAAGCGATGGTGATATTCAGCACGACAATAAATGGTCTGCTGCTTACCATGTGGGTAAATTAAATGTTGATGCATTAGGAAGATTCGGATTGGTGTGGAACAATACGAAATGGTATGCAGGCACGAGTGCTATTATTCACTATTATCGCTTCAATCGGCAGCAGCTAACCAGCAACACACTGTTTGGTAATCTTAATATCTATGTAGGATTTAACTTCGGACGATATAAAAAACAATAATATGAAACGACAATTCATTTATATTTTACTTCTCAGCTTTAGTATAACCATTAAGGCGCAAGATGTTCAGTATCAGCCTAATGACAGTATAAAAATTGAGCAATGGTTGAAACAAGGTGCCCAACAAAAAGAGAACCGAAACATGATGTTATATTTTGCCCGACTACTGAAAGGCATTCCCTATGTGGCAAAAACTTTGGAGGTAAATAGCACCGAAAAACTGATTATCAACACCCGAGAACTGGATTGTACCACTTACGTTGAAAACGTATTGGCACTCTACCTGTGTCATAAAAACAAACAAACACGTTTTGCCAATTTTTGTACCTATCTGCGACTGATTCGCTACCACAACGGTGAAGTGTCTTATGGCAAACGCCTACACTACTTTACAGAATGGATAGTAGACAACGTTCGTATGGGTTATGTACGTCCAGTAGCGGTCAACCAACCGCCATTTACTGCCAAACAGTTTGTCAATTTGCATTTCATGACATCAAATACACATTTATATCCCATGATGCACCACCGACCAGAGGTAAAGAAAGCCATTCGAGAGATGGAAAAACAAGTATCTGGAAAATCTTATCTTTACATACCCAAAGACAGTATTCTCAACACACCGCTCCTTCGCTCTGCGATTCACGATGGCGACATCATAGCCATGCTCACCCGCAAAAAAGGCTTAGACACCAGTCATGTGGGCATTGCTGTGTGGCATAACGATGGTTTGCACCTGCTCAACGCCTCGTCCATTCGTGGAAAAGTGGTAGAAGAACCGAAAACGCTGTACCAATACATGCAAGGTCAACGTACACAAATTGGCATTCGTGCGGTAAGATGCAATGGTATGTAATTGAAGAGACGGCTTATTATCTTTGTTGTCAGAAGAGCGTTTCGCTTTCATTGAAGAAGAAAATTTCAACTCCGAAAAATACTCGAAAAGCAGCGTTTGTAGAATGGATGGTACGCAGTTTTGGAGGATAATTAATTCAGAATTTTCTTTACAAAGAGCCTCTTAAAACTCGCATATTATTCACCAACTTCAAAGTTGGTCGCAAATACGCCAAAAATGAGCGAGGTTTATAATCTCTTGCTGTTGAACACGTTACGTTTACAGCGTCTCTTTACTTGCCTATTTTTGCCACTTTTTGGCGACTAAAGCATTGAGATAAGCCTCCAATTTGCATGCTTTAAGGCTGTTGAAGCATGTGAATAACACCCTTAAAGCGTGTTTCCAAGAGCGTTAAATCAATATTCTGACTTGAAAAGACGTTTATTTTGTGAAAATCAGTGCATTTTTGTTGTGCGTTTGCCTATTAAAATTTTCTATTTTGAAGATTTTAGATGGTCGTTTTTTGGTAAAATTACAGGACAAAAACAACTTCTGCCTTACCCATGTAGCAGCAGGAAGTTTCTTGGCGTTAGCAGTGTTGTAGAAACAAAAGAAAAAAGAGAGGAGTTCACCACAAATCCCTTTCTTCAATAAAAAGACAGTTGCCAGAAGAATAATTCTACAGAAAAACTTAGAAATGATGTCAGCATTCACATCATTTTTTTGTAACTTTGTCATCAAGAATAGATAAATAATTACTCATAAAAAGAATATTAAAAAATGACAATTGATCAATTTAATTTCGCTGGCAAGAAAGCCATTGTACGTGTAGACTTTAATGTTCCTTTGAATGACAAAGGAGAAGTAACCGACGATACTCGTATTCGCGGTGCACTGCCAACCCTTAAAAAGATATTGAAGGATGGTGGTGCTGTGATTATGATGAGCCACATGGGCAAACCTAAAGGAAAAGTAAAGCCAGAACTGTCGCTCGAACAAATTGTGAAGAATGTGTCAAAAGCATTAGGTGTTGATGTGAAGTTTGCCAAAGACTGTGCAAATGCTGAAAAAGAAGCAGCCAGCTTGCAAATGGGAGAAGCACTACTTTTAGAGAATCTGCGCTTTTATGCTGAAGAAGAAGGCAAGCCTGTAGGTGTTGAAAAAGGCACACCTGAATATGATGTTGCGAAAAGTGAGATGAAGACTCGTCAGGCTGACTTCGCTAAAAAATTGGCTTCGTATGCCGATGTTTATGTAAATGATGCCTTTGGAACAGCCCATCGCAAACACGCCTCTACTGCTGTAATAGCCGATTATTTTGATAATGACAGCAAGATGTTAGGCTACTTGATGGAGAAGGAAGTGTCAGCAATTGACAGTGTATTGAAAAATGCACAACATCCTTTCACCGCTATTATTGGTGGTAGCAAGGTAAGTTCTAAGTTGGGTGTGATTAAGAACTTGCTCGACAAGGTAGACAACTTGATTATCGGTGGCGGAATGGGCTACACGTTCATCAAGGCACAAGGTGGAAAGATTGGTAAATCGCTACACGAAGACGACCTGATGCCAGAGGCATTGAATGTAATGAAAGCTGCCAAAGAGAAGGGTGTTAATCTTTCTTTGTCGGTTGCAACAGTGTGCGGAAAAGATTTTTCTAACGATACTGAGCGAAAAGTGTTCCCTATCAATGAGATACCAGACGAATGGGAAGGTATGGACGCATCGGAAGAAAGCTTGAAGATATGGAAAGATATCATCTTGAAATCAAAGACAATCCTTTGGAATGGTCCTGTAGGTGTATTTGAATTAGAAAACTTTGCACACGGTACAGGAGAAATAGCTAAGTATGTAGCACAAGCAACCCAAGACAACGGGGCTTTCTCATTAGTAGGTGGTGGCGACTCAGTAGCTGCTGTAAATAAGTTTGGATTAGCCGATAAGGTTTCTTATGTATCTACTGGTGGTGGAGCTATGCTTGAGGCAATCGAAGGGAAAACACTTCCTGGCGTAGCTGCTATCAAGGGCTAAGAAGTTTGAAGTGTATTTTACACTTTGAACATCGTTATACAAATATTTGCGCATTCATCATTTAGTTGAATGCGCTTTTCATTTTAGGACAGTTCTATCCATTAGCTTTGTCAGATTGCGAGACCATTTTTGTGGACAAAGACTGACGCTTCACAAATCATTGTTGCGCACCTATAAGAACAAAAAAGAGAATATGTGTTTGCAAACCATATTCTCTTTTACATTTTTCTGTTCTACTGTTCAGAACTTTGTTCAATGAACAAAAGAAGTTGATTATCGGATTCGATCAGCTGATCGGATAAGTTTTTCGTCTTGTATAACGCCTCTGCGTGCCAAAACTAAAGCAATGATAGCTACTAAAGGCAAGCAAGCAGCGAACTGGAGATGAAAGGTGAATGTTTTTCCAAAACCATTGAGAATGCTAAAAGCAAAGTAAGCATACCAAGCCAAAGAAAACACAATGCTCCACGAGCACAGCTTTGCCTGTAACATTCTACGGTGATAGGTAAAGATGGCAATTATCTCAAGAACAATAGAAACAGCCAAGAAGGCAAATAATGGCCAATTACTGAATTGCACACCACTGCCCGGAACAACGGTACCGAGATTCCATATAACGGTAGGTATGCACATTCCTATGGGCTCTAATATTCCTATCGGCATGCACAGGCATGTAATAGAGAGGATTATCGCTAAAACTAAGAATAACGTCTGTTTACGCTGAATCATAATTATTCTTCGTTTTTATCTTGCGATGGATCACGATAATAAGTATTATCCTCTATGAATTCTTGTGTTGCTAACAAGGTTGGCTTAGGTAATTTCTCGTAATAACGCGAAATTTCTATTTGCTCACGATTTTCAAATACTTCTTCCAAAGAATCGTTGTACGATGCAAATTCTGCTAATTTCTTATTCAAATCTTGCTTAATCTGTGCGGCAATTTGATTGGAACGCTTGCTAATGATAACCACACTTTCATAAATATTACCCGTATTATCACAGAGATCCATAATGTTTCTCGTTGTGGTGTTCGTAGGGGCTTTTGACTTTTTGTAATCCATATCTTTAATCTTTTATCGTTGAGTATTCATCCTGAAATTAGATGAACTACTCTTCACCTTATTTTATTATAATTTATTTCTCAAAACAAGTTATCAATTGAACTGTTACCTCTCCACAGATATGATGTCTCCTTATGAGTATCAGGTTCAGCAGAGCGAGTAAACTGTTTACATCTTCGAATATATTTCTCTGCTGTAGAGCGCTCTTTGGAGTCAGGATATTCGTTGATAAAGCCGTAACATTCGTCTTCTGCATCCTGATAACGTTCCAATCGTTTCGATTCAACACTCTGTTCTGCCAACTCAAACTTACTCTTCATAATGAGTACTGCGAAATTTTCGCGCATCGAAGAGTAGGGATAATCTTTCAAAGCGTTCTCTGCGGTAATGATACAAGCTTCATAGTTATTCCCTCCGCTGGTACAGTTACCGAAGTAAGAACCCAAATCGTAGTAGAGTTGTGCTGAATATAGTTCCTTTTTCACTAATTTATCTTGCAACTCGAACAATCTCTTTTGTGCTTGATTCTTTAGATGCGCTTCTGGAAACAAATCCAAAAATTCCTGAAACGCTGCAATGGCAGAAACGGTTTGCGATTGATCCAAACGAGGTTCTGGGGTACTCATGTACAGACTTTCACCAATATAATAACTCGCAAGCTCTGCATATTGTCCTTTTGGATAACTTTGCATGTAGCGTTTGAAAGCTTGGGAAGCACTCTCATAATCACCAGTCTTGTATTGAGCCATTGCTAACATGTAAAGACTTTCTTGTGCATGGTCCGTCCCTTTCTGAACAACAATGAGGTCGTTCAACAGTGTGATAGCCCTGGTATATTTGCCATTGACGAAGCACTCTTTGGCATATTCATACCGATAATTGGTGTCTGACGATTTGTAGACAGCATTAAATTCGTTTGCACAATTCGTAAAGAACAGAACAATGCTTATAGTGATGAAAAATACTTTCTTCATTAATCAATTCTTTGAAGTGCAAAAGTACATATTATTCAACGATTAACAAAGCAAACAGGGTAATTTTTCTCAATAAATTAGTGTTTATTACAGAATTTCTATGTTTTATTTTGTACTTTTGCACTGAAGTCACCTTATCGTTATGGTTATCGCCACAAATTCATCAACGGCACTCTTTTCAAAGATTCGGAAACTATCAACCGTATTTCAAAGGACGACTCTACCGATTTATAAATAACTATCTTTTCAGGATGAACTTTAAGCTCACATCAAAATATCAACCCACAGGTGACCAGCCACAAGCGATACAACAGCTCACAGACGGTGTAAGGCGAGGCGACCCAGCCCAAGTCTTGTTAGGTGTGACTGGCTCTGGAAAGACTTTTACGGTTGCTAATGTCATTCAAAATATTCAAAAGCCTACACTTATTTTGAGTCATAACAAAACGTTGGCAGCCCAACTTTATGAAGAAATGAAAGGCTTCTTCCCCGAGAATGCGGTTGAGTATTATGTTTCCTACTATGATTATTATCAACCAGAGGCCTATCTTCCGTCATCCGATCTTTATATAGAAAAAGATTTATCTATCAATGACGAAATTGACAGACTGCGATTAAGTGCTGTGAGCGCATTGCTATCTGGACGGAGTGATGTTGTCGTTGTGTCTTCTGTTTCGTGTATTTATGGAATGGGTGGACCTGCTGCCATGACTAATAGCATTAT
>QWCB01005587.1_pt1 | contig 11438 bp, 8 predicted proteins | sample 1972511 | NCBI WGS metagenome assembly QWCB01 (sample SAMN09866719, study PRJNA288562) | Human gut metagenome isolate term5_stool, whole genome shotgun sequencing... | isolation source: gut | host: Homo sapiens | place: USA: California
GATATTAGACTGATGTTTGACAACGACATCAAATTTTTAAAACAATTTTAGGAGGAACTATGTTACTACCAATTAAATGGCTAAAAGATTATGTAAATATAAATAAAAAACCGATAGAAATAGCAAACAAACTTTCATCTACCGGATCCCACGTTGAATCTATAAATAACTTCGCAGAAGATATAGAAAAGGTGGTAGTGGGAAAGATAGTTGAAATTACAAAACATCCAGATGCGGATAAACTTGTAGTTTGTAAAATCGATGTAGGAAACGAAACTCTACAAATAGTAACTGGAGCCCCAAATGTATTTGAAGGTGCAGTAGTGCCAGTTGCTCTCGATGGCTCAACTCTTGCAAATGATGTTCATATCAAAAAAGGAGAGCTTAGAGGAGTAGAATCAAATGGTATGCTTTGTTCTCTTGAAGAACTAGGATATGCTCAATCAGTAATTCCAAAAGAAGCAAGGGACGGAATTTATATCTTCTCTTCTGATACAAAGATTGGCGCAGATGTAAAAGATATCCTAGATTTAAATGATGAAGTCTTAGATATTGAAATAACTCCAAATAGACCAGACTGTCTTTCAATTATTGGAATGAGCAGAGAGACTGCTGCTACATTTGATCTACCACTTATTGAACCAAAGGTTGAATTTAAAAATGAAACTGAAAATATAACAGATTTTATCAGCGAAACCGTAGTTGAAACTAAAAAATGTAGCAGATTCTACACCAAGGTTTTAACCGATGCAAAAATCGAAGATTCACCACAATGGATAAAGAACTACTTGATGCTTGCAGGAGTTAGACCTGTAAACAATATTGTAGACCTTACGAATTTCGTAATGCTTGAATACGGTCAACCGCTTCATGCATATGATTTAGACAAACTAGATGGAAATATCATCGTTAGAGATGCAAAAGACGGCGAAATTATAAAGACTCTTGACGAAGAAGAAAGATCTCTAACTGCTGAAGATATTGTAATTACAGATAGATCTAGAGTTCTAGGAGTAGCTGGAGTAATGGGAGGATTCGATTCCGAAGTTACTAAAGATACAAAGAGGGTTCTACTTGAAGGTGCAAGTTTCGAAAAGAGATCCATAAGACTTACTTCAAAGAGACTTGGACTTAGAACCGAAGCATCTGCAAGGTTTGAAAAAGGTGTTGACATAACACTTCCTAAGATCGCAGTGAATAGAGTGGCTGCACTTGCAGAAGAAATCGGTGCGGCAAAGATCGTGGGAGGAAACTACGATACCCTTAAAGAAGAACCAAAAGAAAAAGAAATTAAACTTAGACTTGAAAAGGCAAACTCTCTAATCGGTCATGAATTCACAATCGAAGAGATTGAAAATATTTTAAATAGACTTATGATTGAAACTAAGACCGTAGAAGGTGGTCTAGTTGCAAAAGTACCTCCATATAGAGGAGACCTTGAAATCGAAGCTGACTTATTTGAAGAAGTTGCAAGGCTTTATGGATTTGAAAATATAGAACCAAAACCACTTTTCGGCGGACTTACAAAAGGCGACAGACCTAGATTTAGAAATCTTGAAATCAAGGTAAAAGAAATCTTAAAAGCATATGGATACAGCGAATTTATGTCATACAGCTTTATAAGTCCATCTGTATTTGACAAGTTAAACTTGGAAGAAGGATCAGACCTACTAGACTTTATCAAGATTTTAAATCCACTTGGAGAAGAATACTCTGTTATGAGAACCACATTAATCTCCAATATGCTTGAAATTCTCTACAAAAACTATTCAAGATCAAACGAAGTATGCAGCGGTTTTGAATTTGGAAACACATTTATTAAACAAGAAGGAAGCTTACCAAAAGAAGTTTTGAAACTCTGCATTGGAAGCTATAACCATGGTGATTTCTACGATTTAAAAGATATGATAGTAAACATTCTTTGGAGTCTATCAATTGAAGATCTTAAATTTATAAGAACAGAAGTGCCATACCTACATCCAGGTAGAGCATGTGATTTATACGCTGGGGAAATCTACTTGGGATCATTTGGTGAAGTAAACCCAATAGTTCTTAAAAACTTCGGCATTAAAAATAGATGCCTAGTTGGAGAGCTTAACTTCGACAAGATTGTAGAACTTGCTTCTGACAATAGAGTATACAAACCACTTCCAAAATTCCCTGCAATGAAGAGAGACTTTGCATTTGTAATCGGTAGAGACATAGATGCAGGACAACTCGAAGAAGTAGCTAGAGAAAACGGAAGTGAACTTCTAGAAGATTTCAAAGTATTCGATGTTTACACTGGCGAAGGAATAGATGATGACAAGAAGTCAATTGCATTTAGCTTAACTTTTAGAGCAGAAGACAGAACATTAACAGACCAAGAAGTAGAAAAAGTCTCTGAAAAAGTTGTGGAAGAAATTGAAAAACAATTTGATGGTAAACTTAGGAGCGGAAAATGAAAAAGATAAAAGTAGTTATTGATGATATGAATTTCTACGTCGTTGGGAACGAGGATGAAAAATATATCAGATCTTTAGCTGGCGAATTAGATAAAAATATAAAAGAGGTAAAGAGAAACAACTACAGATTAAATCAGATGCAAGCAGTTCTTCTAGCTTCGTTAAATGTTTTAGACAGAGCTGAAAAGAATAAAAAGATTTTAAATGAAGTTCAAAATATCTCAAAAGATGAAAAGAAACTTATGGGCGTCATTGAAGAGCTTGAAGAATCTAAGAAATCAAACAATGAAGCTACTGAAAAGTATAGGGCTGAGTTTAAGAAGAATAGAGAATTAGCAGACGAAATAAATGCTCTTAAAGAAGAAAATAAAAACTTGATTTCTGATATAAACCAAAAGAAATTAGATATTAAACTTTTAAAAGAAGATTTAGAAAACCAAGAAAAGAGCAAGAAGAAGCTACACGATACAATTTACGAAAACCAAAAACAAATAATCGAACTTTCAAGAAGAATTGAGAACTTAACCAATGAAGATTGAGTTATTGGCACCTGCAGGTAAGATGGATTCACTTATCGCATCTATAAATGCAGGTTGTGATGCAATCTATCTTGGAGGTAGAAGATTTTCAGCTAGGGCTTCTGCAGTTAATTTTTCTGATGAAGATATAGTAGAAGCTGTAAAACTTGCCAGGATGAGAGGAGTTAAGATATTTGTAACCACCAATATTTTAATTTCTGATGGCGAATTAGATGAATTTTTTGAATATATAGATTTTTTAAATAAAGCAGGGTGCCATGGAGTAATAGTTCAAGACCCTGCTTTAGGGTTTATATTGTCAAAAATGTATGAAATATGTAAAAGAACTTGGATTTGAAAGAGTGGTCATGGCTCGTGAAGTTGGCACGGACACCATTAAAAAGGTTTCTAAACTTGGAGTCGATATAGAACACTTCATTCACGGGGCGCTTTGTATCTCCTATTCAGGACAATGCACCATGAGTTCTCTTATAGGAGGAAGATCAGGAAACAGAGGTGCCTGCGCCCAAGCCTGTAGAAAGCCTTATGAAATTTTAAATCCTGATAAGACTGTATTTTCTGATAAAAAATATTTTCTTTCACCAAGAGATCTTATGAGTTTTGATACCATCGATGAACTTATAAAGGCTGGAGTTAATTCCTTTAAAATCGAAGGTCGTATGAAAAGGCCAGAGTATGCCTATGAAGTGGTCCACGCTTATAGGAAAAAACTCGACAATGCTCTTGAAAAATCGGATATAGAAAATGTAGAACAGTTATTTAATAGAAAATTTACAAAAGGACTTGGATTTAAAGATTTTGGAAGAAGCCTTATGTCCTACGATAGACCAGATAACAGAGGTGTGGTGGTAGGAAGTTTTAAAAATGGAACCATAATCTTAGATAGAGAACTAAAATCTGGAGATGGAATTGAATTTAATCTAAAAAATGGCAAGTTCAAAGGATTTACCATTAATGAAGATTTAAAGATAGGCAAAAATAAAATCAAACTTCCTTTTGAAGTAGAAGAAAACTCTGACATCAGAAGGACCTACTCAAGAGAGCTTGAAGAAAATATAGATAAAGAGATTGAAAATATTTACAAGCTGCCAATTGAATTTAAAATTGACATAAATGTTGGAAATCCGATAAAAGTTATAGCGAAATCTCTTGGAAAAACAGCGGGATATACTTCTGAAAACTTAGTTGAAAAAGCTAAGAACATGCCTATATCAATTGAAAACATAAGAAAATCATTTGAAAAAATAAATGACACCAACTTCTTCTTAAGAAATGAAGAAGACTTAGATATTACAACTGACGGAGAATCTTTTGTTCCGGTAAGTGTTTTAAACGAAGCGAGAAGAGGAGTTATAAAGAATCTTGAAGAATTATTTTTATATAAGAACAGTGAAAAAACCCCTTACGAATTTAAATATGAAAAGAGAAAGACTACAGATACTGGACTGACTCTAGAAATAAATGATTTAGAAGTTTTGGATGGACTAAATTTAGACGGAGTAGAAATTGTATATCTTCCACTTAAATATATAGAAAAATTATCTCTATATTCTTTTAAAAATACGAAGAAATATATTAAATTGCCGCAAATTTTAACTGACGATGAACTAGAAAAAGCAAAAGAAAATATTGAAAAATATAGACCGGAAGGACTACTACTTAACAATTTAGGTCAACTTGAAATGTTTAAAGACTTAGAGATTCCACTGACTTTGGATAGTTCTTTTAATATTTTCAACTCTCTTTCGGGAGAATTCTTTTTAAAACAGGCGGAATGCATTAGTCTTTCGAACGAACTAAATTTAAGTCAGATAAAAGAGATTAGGAAGAAATTAAGCGGCAATCTTGAATCCATAGTTTACGGATATTTAAATGTAATGGTGATGGAACACTGTCCGATTTCCATTGAATTAAATTGTAAAGACAATTTAAACTGCGAAAAATGCAGAAGAAACGGACTTCATTACCTGCGAGATTCGATGGGAGAAGATTTTGGATTTAGAAGAGAAAATAGAAGGACGATAATTTATAATTCTCACCCACTTTTATATGACAATAAAAATTTAGTAAATTTTATAGATAGAAGAAGGATAGTACAAACAACAGAGAATAGAGAAACTATGGAAATGGTACTTAACGCCTTTAGAGAAAATGATTTTAACGACTTAAAAGATTTTTTCAAAAATATAGAGATAGTTGCAACGAGAGGACATTACAATAGAGGAATAATATGAAAGAGCTAAGAGCAATAAAAACCCTTGAATTTGATAAAATTTTAGAAAACCTTAAAACAAAATGTGAATCTGATCTTGGAAGAGAAGTAGCAGACTCAACAAATATATCTATTTCAGAAACTGAGATAAATAATAGGCTTAAAGAGACGGATGAAGCGGTAGATATAATTGATAAAAAGGGCGCTCCTCCTCTTTTTGGCATACACGATATAAAGGAAGCGACAGCAAGGCTAGATCTTGGAGGAACTCTAGGAGCGAGAAGTCTATTAAATGTTGCAGATTTTTTAAGGGTTTCAAGACTTCTTAAAAAATATATCGAGGAAGAAGACGATGAGGGCAAAAGCCATGAAATAATAGAGGACATGGCATCTCTATTATTTACATCTAAACAGATTGAAGACAGAATAAGTGAATGTATAATATCTGAAGAGGAAATCTCTGATTCTGCAAGTCCAAAACTTAGACAAATCAGAAGAAATATCTTTGTTAAGAACAAACAGATTAGAGAGAAGCTCGACTCAATAGTGAACTCTGGTTCCAAGTACTTACAAGATAATATAGTCACCATGCGTGAGGGAAGGTATGTAATTCCTGTTAAATCAGAAAATAAAAATAAAATTAAGGGTCTAGTTCACGATATGAGTGCCACAGGACAAACTGCATATATAGAACCGATAGCCGTTGTAAATCTAAATAATGAACTTAAGACTCTAGAGATTGAAGAAAGAGAAGAAATCGAAAGGATACTTGCGGAATTATCCGCATATGTGTCAGATTATTCACTGCAAATAAAAGGGAATCAAGATATCTTATCTAGACTCGACTTTATATTTGCAAAAGCAAAGCTTGCATTTGAGATGGAAGCTACAAAACCGAAAATAAATAACGATTTATCTTTAAAACTATACAAGGCAAGACATCCACTTCTTAAAAAGAATGAAGTTGTGCCGATAGATATTAGTTTAGGTAAAGAGTTCACATCCCTTATTATAACTGGACCAAACACAGGAGGTAAGACTGTAACCTTAAAAACAGTAGGACTCTTAAATATAATGGCGCAGTACGGACTCTTTATTCCTGCAGAAGAAGGATCTCAGGTTGGAATCTTTGACAAGATATTTTCTGACATTGGAGATGAACAATCCATTGAGCAATCCCTTTCAACATTTAGCTCTCACATGGTAAATATTGTAAATATTTTAGAAAATGCTGATGAAAGAAGCCTAGTTCTTTTCGATGAACTTGGAGCGGGAACAGATCCAACAGAAGGAGCTGCTCTCGCAAGATCCATAATGGATTTTATGCTTGAAAGAAAGATAAGATGCATCTCTACAACCCACTACAATCAACTTAAAACCTATGCATTAACCACTGAAGGCGTTCAAAATGCCTCCATGGAATTCGATGTGGATACACTTAGGCCAACCTATAGATTAATAATAGGAATACCTGGCAAGAGTAATGCATTTTTAATTTCAAAAAGGTTAGGACTTAGGGATGATATAATAGAAGATGCCAAGAAACAAATGTCCCAAGATAGCATTGAATTTGAAAAAGTTCTAGAAAATATTGAAAAAGACAGATGGGAAATTGAAAGGCATCGTTCAGAAGCAGAGTTATATAAAATAGATTTAGAAAAGCAGAACAAAAGATTGGAAGAAGAGCTCGCATCCATGAAGGAAAAGCGGGAAGATATTCTTGAAAAAGCAAGAAGAGAAGCAAGACAGATAATAAATCGTGCAAAAGAAGAGTCAGAACTTGCCCTTTCAGAAATAAAGGATGTAGTTTCAGAAGTTTCAAAAGACCAAGCGAGAAGATTACAAGAATCTCAAGATCTAATTAGAGAAAATCTAAACAAAGCATCTAAAAAAGATAAAATACTCATAGAAGCAGTTAAAAATCCTGCAGAAAATATAAAACCTGGAGAAACTGTAATGATTGCGTCACTAAATGCAAAGGGAACAGTTCTCGAACTGCCAGATTCTAATGGAGATGTGCTAGTTCAAGCGGGAATGATGAAGATGAAAGTTAAGAAAGAAGCTATAATCCGAATAGATGATGAAGAGTCAAGTAAATCATCTACAAAGAACATCATTAAACATAAATCTAGAACAGCAACCACAGAAATAGATGTTAGGGGTAGAAATTTCGATGACGCAAAGGTAGAAGTAGATAAGTTTTTAGATGACAGTTATCTTTCTGGACTAAAATCTGTTAGAATAATACATGGAAAAGGAACTATGGTTCTAAGAGAAAAATTAAGAGCGGACTTTAAAAAGAATAAATATATAAAATCTTTTGATGACGCAAGTTACAACGAAGGCGGAAACGGAGTAACGGTAGTTACATTTAAGTGAGGTAAATAATGATAGATTTCAAAGAAGAAATAGCCAAGATATTATCAGATAAAATAGAAAGCATGACCAAAGAAGATATTCTAATGCAAATTGAAATCCCACCATCATATGAAATGGGAGACTATGCATTCCCGGTATTTTCTCTAGCTAAAATATTTAGAAAAAATCCAAACATGATTGCTGAAGAAATGGCAGCAAGTATAAAGTCAGAATACTTTGAAAAAGTAGAAAGCAAGGGCGCTTATATAAACTTCTTTACAAATAAAGAAGCGTTAGCTAAAACCGTTGTTGAAGAAATTTCAAAGGAAAAAGAAAATTATGGAAAATCCAAACTTGGAGAAGGTAAGACCGTAATAGTTGAATATTCAAGCCCTAATATTGCAAAGCCATTTCATATAGGACATATCAGAAGCACCATCATAGGAGATAGTTTAAAGAGAATTCACAAATTCTTAGGATACAATGTCGTATCAATCAACCACTTAGGAGATTATGGAACTCAATTTGGAATGCTAATCTATGCAATTAAAAATTGGGGAAATATAGAAGAGATTGAAAAGAATCCGATTCCAGAACTATTAAAACTATATGTAAGAGTTAACACAGAAGCTGACCAAAACGAAGAAATAAAAGAAGAATGCAGACATTACTTCGCAAGCCTTGAAAAAGGTGATGAAGATGCAGTTAAAATATGGACTTGGATTAGAGAAATATCACTAAAAGAATTCAACATTGTCTACGATTTACTTGGAATAAAATTTGATTCCTATAATGGAGAGTCTTTCTATTCAGATAAAATGATGAAACAAGTAGAAAGAATGGAAAAACTAGGAATACTAAAAGACTCTGAAGGAGCGAAAATTGTAGATTTAGAAAAATATAATCTACCACCAGCTCTAATCCTAAAATCTGACGGATCTACCATTTATATAACGAGGGATATTGCAGCAGCAGAATACAGACACGAAACATACCATCCAGAAAAAAATATATATGTAGTAGCAACAGAACAAAATCTACACTTCAAACAATTAAAAGCGGTTCTAAAAGAAATGCAATACGACTGGTATGATGAAATAACCCACGTAGCATTTGGCATGATAAACTTAGCAGATGGTAAACTTTCCACAAGACAGGGAAGAGTTGTATATTTAATAGACGTACTAAACAAAGCCATCGAAAAGATAATGGAAATCTTAAACGAAAGAGAAGAAACCAGTGGAGTTAAGATAGCAAACAAGGAAGAACTTGCAAAACAAGTCGGAATTGGAGCTATAAAATTCCAAGAACTATTCAATCAAAGAATAAAAGACTATACATTTGACTGGGATAAGACCTTATCATTTGAAGGTGAAAGCGGACCTTATGTTCAATATGCTCACGCTAGAATATGTTCTCTTCTTGAAAAAGGTGGTTTCGATATAAATAAAGAAGTAGACTCATCACTTCTTAATAATGAAATGGAAATAAATATTTTGAGAAATCTCTACAAATTTACAGAAGTTGTAGAAGATGCAAAAGAAAAATATGAACCATTCTTTATCAGTAGATATGTGGTAGAACTTGCTAAAGATTTCAACAAGTACTACAACCAAGTAACCATCAATGTAGAAGATGAAAAACTTAAGAACACAAGGCTTATGCTATGCTATTCAGTTAAGAATGTCATATCAGAAGGACTAAGACTACTTGGCATAGAAGCACCTGAAAAGATGTAAAAAATAATAAGAAAAATAAAAAGGGACTTAAAAGTTCCTTTTTTCTATAGAAATAAATAAGGAGGATTTATGTTAGAAGATATATTATCCGTATATAAAATTAGTATAAGCAAAACCATAAAATCCATAAAAGAATGTCCTTTTCTCATAATATTAACGCCGATTTACTTTATATTAATAGAAGTATTTAGTTATCTTAGTCTAAAGATTAGTTTTGCAGGAGGTAACTTACTAATTGGATTTGTAAGACCTGTGGGCTATGCACTACTCATCTCATCCTATTTCCAAATGTTAGAAGATGGAATAATCTACAAAAGAATAAATTTAAAAAGTCTGCCTGGCTCTTTTGGAAGATATTTTTACCAAGTTTATTCAGTATTTTTCGTATTGATAATACTAGATTATCTTTTAATGGGAATAAATACATTTGGCAAGTTGGATATAGTATTAGGAATAATTATAAATGTAGTATTTTCTTCAGTATCAGAGGGAATATATATAGAAGGAGACAATGGAATCTCTGCATTTCAAGAAGCATTAGTATTTATGAAAGAAAACTTTGTACATTGGATAGTACCTACGGCGATAGTGATATTTGGTTTAGAAAAAATATTGGTCGGAACAGGAAACTTTTATTTTTCAGACAATTTACTTTTACAAAACATGGGAAATTCAATAAATAGTTTTCTAAACATGGGTCTAAATCCAGTAAGAATTGGAAGAATACTTATATTTGAAGTAATACTTTCAGCCTTTGCAATATTTAGATACCATATGTACAAGATGCTCCGTGGATCATCGATAAGAAAAAGAAAGTTTCAGGGAATAATATGATAGAAAAAGAAATAAAAAAGAGATTAAATAATATAGGCTTTGTCGAATTAAAAGAAGACACAACTGTAGAAGGCTTTAAATTTTTAAAAGAAGTTCCACTTCCTATAATGGTAGATGATATTAAGAAGCTTGCCATAGAAAAAAATGACATCGGAGTGAGAGCTGACTTAATATCCAAAGGAATTATCTATGTCTTAGGATGCGATACAGAATTTAAATACAAGGATAATTACAAAGAAATCCTTGAAGCCATAATTAAAGATATAAAATCATTTGTAATTACAAACACATTAAAAGTAGAAAATAGTCTGGACAAATACATCTATTTGAACTCATTTGTTGGACTTGGAATTTCAGACGATGAAATAGAATATAACAAACTAATCTATCTAGAAAATTACTTAGATGAGCATAGAAAAAATTTAAAAGAAGAAGACCAATCTGAAATAATAAAAAATCTTTTGGTAAATTATGAAAAAATAGAAGACAAGAATATTATTCCATATTCAAACTACAGGCTTGGGGTTATCAACAAGGCAATCGGAAATTATCTAAAGAGCAAAATGTACTTTGAAAAGTCTTTAGAAAGTGGAGATTTAGTAGAAGATGAAGAGCTTAAAAATACTTTGAGAAGGGAAATAGAAGATATAAGTGACTATGCGAATATTGAAATTGCAGAGACATATATAAACTATTCAGACTTTGACAAAGCAGAAGAAGCTCTAAAAAATGTAAGTATCTACTATGTAGATCAAAGTTATCTAAACTTCTTAAGAGGATTCGTATATCAATCCACAGGAAGAATAGAGCTTGCAATAGAAGAATATAAAAAAGCCATAAGCCTAAATAAGAATAGAGAAGATTATTACAACAGTCTTGCAATATGCCTAGTAAATTTAAATAAATATAAAGAAGCTTCCTATATATTAGAAGAAGGCATAGAAAATAATAACACAAGTTACAATCTAAAATATAATTTGGGAGTAATCTATGTCAATTTAAATAAACTAGAAGAAGCTAGAGAACTATTAAAAGAAGCATATGCAATTAAGCCTTCAGAAGAACTGTATAAATATATAGAAAGTCTATAAATATCACCGGAAAAAATAAAATTTAAATTTGCTTTACAAAATCTAAAAACTATATTGACAAAAGAAAAATGCGGTGATAAGATATAACAAGCTCTCAAAAGAGCGCAAGTTTAAAGTCAAGGAAAAACATGAAAATGTAAAAAAAACACCTTGACAGGAAATAAAAAACTTGTTATACTAAATAAGCTGTCACAAAAACAGCGAAGGAAAATGAAAATTAA
>QWCB01005044.1_pt1 | contig 11416 bp, 9 predicted proteins | sample 1972511 | NCBI WGS metagenome assembly QWCB01 (sample SAMN09866719, study PRJNA288562) | Human gut metagenome isolate term5_stool, whole genome shotgun sequencing... | isolation source: gut | host: Homo sapiens | place: USA: California
CAGCATAAGACGCCGAACTACAATGTTTCATAAGACTAGAGTTTTGTTTTAGGTTATACTTGATTGATTTAGTTCCGATGAGTAATCTTTTGGACAAGGGCAGAGCCATCTCGTAAGCTCATGCGCACTACATACGTTCCAGAGGGGAGGTTTATATAGTTTACTTGCTCTGGAGTTATCTTGTTCAGACATTTGCCAGTGAGATCATATAGTGTCAATTCAACAACATCCTCTGCTTGCGACAGTTGCAGCCTCCCTTGGGAGCTCCAAAGGAAGGGTCGCGTCTCGCTATGAGACAGAGACATGAGGGCAGTAGGCTTCTGATCATCAATAATAGCAAAGATCCTAAATTTAGATTTGTCAGGATAGTCTGTAAGAGACGGACTATAGGAGCACTGCTCTTCACTTGACATAAGTGTGCCTACCTCTTTGTCACCATACATAATCCTGTACCCCACAATCTGAGGAAACGTGCTCGGCATAGCGCATCGTATGACTTCTTGCGACTCCCCCTTAGAGAGAGACGCAGTAACAACCGTCTCCAAGGCTAGACTATGAGACAATGTCTTGTATTCAAAGAAGTTTTTGCCGTCTAGTGAAGCCATCATGCTTCGTCCCAATATACGAGGTTGACTAGTCATAGCAATGAATGGAGTCTTCGTGTCACCACGAAACTTCAGCCCGACAAAGATGGGGTCCCTATCGTTGAGGACAAAAGGCTCTTTTAGCTGGATCGTGGTAAGCACGTTCATACTCATTGGATCCGTAATCTTCTGAGAGTACTCTCTATCTCCTTGTCGAATGTATATATACGGTATCACGGAGGAGCTAATGGGCACATATCGTATGGCCGTAATATAAGAATGCGCTAGAGCAGCACGATGCAGTTGATCCGCTCCATACCATACACCTGCATAGAAAAACGTTACTACAGAGATGTCTCCCACGCTACGTAGTTCATCCGTGTTGATCTTTGGCTCTGCAAAGGACCAAGTCTGCTCCAGACGAGGCTTAAACCACGCCAGGGCAGAGTCTGTATGGACATCAGATATGGGCACCTCTATTTGGCGCATTCTATTAGAGAAGTAGGCTCCTATGGGACGACTTTCGCCAGAAGCATACTGTGCTACAACTGACAAATAGTGATCTCCTGGCTCTTGAAAGTCCAATACGAGTGGAAAGGTTGTATCAGTGGCTACCTCTTGAAGCTTTTTGTTGTCCACATAGATGGTATAGCGCTGAACCTTTTCAGCAGCTACTGCAGGCTTTGACCACTGAGCGTGAAGCCCTTTCTGCCCCATCCAGACAAGGAGGTTCTGTACCTCAGCAAGGTTCTCTCCCTGTGTATAGCGTCCTGAGAGTGAGAGCAGGTCTGATTGCGCTGGAGCAAGCCATTGTGATAGGTTCATACTCTCGAAGTGACTAGAGAGGCGACCATAGAAGTTTGTCCCCTCTAGGTGAGTACAGGACGCATTGCCACCAGTCAGTGTACCCACCAAAAGGTGCTCAGAGTTGAAGAGCCCCGATCCACTTGACCCTTTTTCGGTGACGGCATGTCCATGAGATGTGCCTTGGTAAGCAACGTTGATGTGTGCCTTGGGTTGCGACTCTTCATCCCATGGCTCTACCTTAGGAGGAGCTGTAAAGGTCGATATTTTAGTTGCATCACCTGAAGGATGATGTAATCCTACTCCTGACTGAGGTAATGAAGTCGTTCTAGACCAACCGTTGAGATATAGGTTGTAGCTTGCAGGTATTGCAGATTTAAGTCGCAAGAAGAGACCATCCGTTCCACCTTTGAGTGGGCTGACGGCTAGGAGCTCTGCTCCAACGAGGGATACCGCATTGAGCGTTGCAGCACTGCTATTATCACATCCCTCCTTCTCATAGTGAAAGTAGAAGACCCACTGATCCAAATCTTCAGGCGATGACTTCCGTCCCTCCTCTGGGATAGCACAGTGAGCGGCAGTAATGAGATAGGGGGTACTATCCTCTGCCGTGTTATTGAGGAGCGTGCCACTACACACACCAATATACTCTCCTACTCTCGTTTGGATAAATGCGACACCCTTCTTTTCGTTTTGCCAAGCATCGCCCTCCTCACAGTTTACATTAACCATACAGGAACCCGAATTGTTTTCTCCTGCGAAGTCATAGCTATCAGTATAGCGTAAACTACTACCCTGAGGTAGATGGACAATATATCCCACGGCAGATGGCTTAAGCGCAGGCTCTTCGCCTTCTGCTGATGGCTGATACTCGAGGGTTAAGTGATCTCCCGACAGCATTTCCGTAGCATATCGTCCTTCATACCCTTGAGGTAGCGAGGTAGAAGTATAGGCTCCTAACACGCGACCGCTCAAGGATGGATTATAGATATACAGCTTAGCTCCTTCAGGGATATGAAATGAATCGTAGTAGAGAGACAAAGCCCTAGCACCCACAGCCTCAATCTCTAGCTGCCATATACCTAAGGAGGCGTTGTACTGCCACTCTAACGAGGCAGGATCTAAGGGAATCACTTTCCCGATATAAGAAGTTCCCTCTTGCTGACTCTTCCAAGACAAAACAGCCTCAGCATCTGAGGCACTCTCCACTACTTTGAGGACTCTTGACGATGACACACGAGTGAGCTGAGCTCCCTTAGGGAACCATCCAAAAGCTTCCTGAGCTCCTAAGTAAGTCGGAACAAGAATGGCTAACAGCTCAAAAAGCCAAACGAATCTGTGCAATATGTTCATACGGAATCAATAGTTCGTGTGAGAACATCTTCCTAAATCGAGCCTACTTTAGAGCTCTTTGATTATATGAGACTTATTCCCGCTAAGAACTCTACGTAGGTAAACTCTCCTATCGCAAAGATACAAAACAAATAGAGAAAGCCAAGCCATTTCCCAGATTTCATTTTTCAGACTCCTCAAGCAGAGGCTAATTCCGTATTTTGAGGTGCTGGAGGTATCTGCGGTGTCTCATTATTTAGTACCTTTGCAGTCACAAGTAGGGACTAGTCGCTGTGGAGCGGTAGTCCCATCGGGATGTAGCACAGTTGGTAGCGCGCCACGTTCGGGACGTGGAGGTCGGAAGTTCGAGTCTTCTCATCCCGACTCATGGTGATAGTCGAAGCAGTTCGGCTGTCACCTTTTTTCTTCACTTTCGTCACTGCCATGACGGAAGGCGTAGCAGTCGAGCGTGGAGGCATCGTAGACCTCTTCAGGGACAAGGGGTGTGAGTGGGTGGTCCAGCATGAGATCTCTCCCGAGGAAATCCTCAATAGCTCTATGAAAAATGGGAATTCTCCACCGAGGGACGAAATGAAACTTCGGAAGAATGAAATGAAACTTCGGAAGAACAGAATCGTAAGTCCGAAGAATTTCCCAATTCCTCACTGGATCAGTAAAGATCTCCACCGAGGAATTTCCGATTTCCTCCATAGAGACGTGGATGAACTCATCGTGATATAATGCGTCAACCCCTACACTCTTTTTTGTGCCAGTCTTCTTTTTTGCTACCTTTGTGTAACTTCTGAAGTTGGTGCTTGGGGGCGTGTTCCCTCTTCGCCAAGTAATAACTTTGTCACTCATGACTACGAAAAGACCTTTACGCTATCCCGACCCACGCCAGTCTGCGCGCTTTCTAAAGGATGTTCTACTCATCTTCGCAGGTGTAGTCGTCTACACGTTTGGCTGGACAGCCTTCATCCTCTCACAAGACATCACCTCGGGGGGACTGGCAGGACTGACCACGATCATTCAGCTGGCGACAAATATCCCTGCCAGCATACCTTACAACATCATCAATGTCGGCTTGCTACTCCTCTCGATATGGATCCTGGGGTGGCGCTTCTCGATGAAAACGATCATAGCCGTCTTGATGCTTGCCGTCACGATCCCTGTGGGACAAGCGTTCTTTACCCCCATGGTAGGACAAGGACTAGAGGTCTACCACAATCTGCCCACTTGGCTGACGAGTACACTCCCCAACTTCGGGCCGCTCTTGGCACCTGACGAGCCGTTTGTCGCACTGGTCGTCGGAGCGGGTCTCTGTGGTGCTGGACTAGGCTTGGTCTTTTCTGCCAATGGCAGTACGGGTGGCACCGATATCATCGTGGCTATCATCAATAAGTATAGCACGCTCTCACTGGGACGTGCGATGATCTTTATGGATGCTATCATCGTCACGACGGGTGCTCTCGTGAGCCACTTCTTCGGACCTCAGTACAGCTGGGGGACTGCTCTAGGCAAGCTCGCTTTCTCTTTCATCGAGATCACGATCGTGGGGCAGATGTTGGACTACATTATGGAGGCCAACAAGCAGTCTGTGCAGCTACTCATCGTCAGTACCAAGTATGAGCGTCTCAGCGAGGCTATCACACGTCGCCTTGGGCATGGATGCACCATACTCCACGGCGAGGGTGGCTATAGTCACCAGCAAATGCACGTGGTCCTAGTGACGATACGCAAGAATCTACGTGGAGGGCTCTACCAAGTGATCAATTCGGTAGATCCCGATGCTTTTATCTCTGAGTCTACGGTACATGGCGTATATGGACAGGGCTTTGACTCGCTAGAAAGGGTGACTGGAAGGAAGAAGAAGAAGTAACTTCACCTCCTCCCCATTTTTGAAACTATTCGATGGAATACAAACCAAACCTACTAGATAAGATAGACTGCCCACGATGCAAAGGTGTAGGGTCTCGCTGTTGCAAGCTCTCCACCTTCGACTGGCTGGCTGATCTGCCCGACGGGGTGCAGCAGCAGGAGATCGTCGAGGTGCAGTTCAAGAATACCCGCAAGAACTACTACCGCAACGTAGATCACCTCGACCTCAAGCGAGGAGACTACGTAGTCGTAGAGGCTGATAGCGGAGGCTACGACGTTGGCATGGTAGCTCTCACAGGGACACTGGTCTCCACGAGGATACGGACCAACCATGACGAGCAGTATGTGGACAATGCAAAGGCGATCTACCGCAAAGCACGTCCTGCCGACATGGACCACTATCGCTCGGCTAAGCTGCGCGAGCACCAGACGATGATCGAGTCGCGCGAGATAGCCACTTCGCTGGGACTAGATATGAAGATCGGCGATGTGGAGTATCAGGCCGACGGGACGCGCGCTATATTCTACTACATAGCGGATCAGCGAGTAGACTTTCGTAAGCTGATACGACTCCTGGCAGATGCCTTCCACATACGTGTGGAGATGCGTCAGATAGGCGCTAGACAGGAGGCCGGACGTATCGGCGGGATCGGGCCCTGCGGTCGAGCGCTCTGCTGCTCGACCTGGCTCTCACGCTTTAACTCTGTCAGCACCGCAGCTGCACGCTTTCAGAACTTAGCCCAGAACTCGCTCAAGCTCACCGGACAGTGTGGCAAGCTCAAGTGCTGTACCAACTATGAGGTAGACGCCTACATGGAGGCGAAGAAGGCTTTTCCCTCAAGTCGTACGACGCTAGAGACGGAGAGTGGCACCTACTATTTCAACAAGTGCGACCTCCTAGCGGGAGAGATCACTTACAGCCTAGCTCCTAAGAGTCTCGAAGAGCCTGAGACCATATCTGTGGAGCGGGCCAAGGAGATTATTGAGATGAATCAGCGTGGCGAGATCCCCGAGACGCTCTCTGACCAGCAGGAGGCTCCGAAGAAGCCTAAGGACATACTCTTTGACAATGCGATCAACCGCTTTGACCAGCCCAAGAAGCGTAAACGTCGTAAGTCAAGGAGGAGAGAGCGCGTCGGCTCCGACACCCCGAGAGCGAAGGAGACCAACCTAAAGAGCGACAATACTGAAGAACCTCAGGACGGGCAAAGTGCTAGCGAAGAGTCAGACACGCAATCTCCTCGCAGGCCGAGACGCAAGCCTCAGACGGGCAATCGCCGTCGCCGTCCACGCACGAACCCTCAAGAGGAAGAGTAGTCCACGACCGCTAGATCACTTAGAGCTATGAGCAGAGGGTGCAGAGGTGGTGTCGTAGGGTGGATAGCTGTGCTGTCTATCCTGACTCTTCTAACTCTTGGCTCCTGCCACTATGCGACTTTTCAGAAGCAAATGCAGACCGAAGAGATCCCCGAAGGGGGGTGGTCTGTGGGACGTAGCATCTCTTTTGATAGCTTCGTCGAGCATCCTCGGACGCCCCACACGCTCTACCTCTACATACGGTACAACAGTCGCTACGCATACACTACCCTGCCGCTCACCGTTCGCCTCCGCTCTGCTCTAGGTTGGAGCGCTACAACGACACTGGAACTACCCCTGACCGAGGAGCCTGGCAGCTGGTCTGGAGAGGGCTACGCACTGCGACAGCAACTCTACAAAGTCAACACGCTCCTGACACCGCCACACCCAGGGCTCTACACCATCGAGCTAAGCCAGGCGACTGGTCAAGACACCCTCACGGGCATCGAGACGGTCGGCGCCGCTTGGGTCGCCACCGAGCAGTAACTTCGCATAAATACAAATAAAGAGGTCCTGCAAGGAGTACTACATCGCGTAGACTCCTTGCGGGACTAGTTTGTTTTATCAGAGACCTCTTCTAACGGACGAATCGTACAGTGCTAGCACCACGCTCCGTGACGAGCTGACCTATATAGAGGCCTTGTGCTAGATCCGTTAAAGAGAGCCTTGAGGCGGCTGTCAGCGTATAACTATCGAGCAGTCTACCTGTCGTGTCATACAGATAGAGCGTACCCGTAGCAGGCTCTGAGAAGTGAAGTGCATCACCCTGCCAGAGGATCGAGAGGGCGTCACGCTGCAACTCTACGGGAGCAACCCCTAGAGGCTGAGCGAGGATCTGCTTGTCAATACGTAGATACGCATTGCGATAGTAGTGCGTCCCCGTCATATCTACAGCGCAAGCTGCCAGAGTCTTGCCATCAGCGGAGAAATTCACAGTTTCCATATCTGTGATACTCTTTTGCTCCGTCTCACCATTAGGAGTGTAGGAGTAGGTGAAAGCAGGAGATAGTTCTTTGCCCGTGAGCTGCTTCAAGTATTCCAGCATCGTGAGCTTCTTGCCATCAGGATAAACCACATAAGTCGTACGGTCATTGGGGTCTAAGGTACCATCAGGGTAGCAGATCCAGCCACCATCATCGGTACGTCCTAGTCCGCCGAGACCATAAGCCTTCTGAATGTTGATCCGCTCGATGCTCCCGTCAGCGACATTTAATGCTCCAGGGTAAGAGATAGTCGTATAGTCATCACCCTCACCGATTCCCTCTTGGATGGAGATCATCCAGGAGCCGCTGGCTGGAGACATAACCTGCCAAGCTAGATCAGGAGAGACACCCTTGACCACCTTTTTGTAAGCTTTCTCCCAAGCGTCGTAAGCCTTGTTGAACTCAGCTTCTTGCTGGTTGTATAGGACCGAGTCTTGCTCATAGTCTGCCGTCACGTAGTCATCCCACTCAGGCTCAGGGCCAGGCAGTGGCGCATCTAGATTGTAGAGGAACGAGTCGCAAGGCGTGGAACACTGGTACTGTTCCTGCTCATCTAACTGCCAGAAGAGTGGTCTGTCAGAGCCATTGTAAGTGTTTTGTCGTCCTAGGATCTTCTTACCGTCAGGCGAGCAAAAGAAAGCTTGCGTATAGTTAGGCTTACGACCTAGATAGTCTTTGTCCAGCATGGGGAGCTTTTTAATCGTCCAGGAGCCATCCTCAGCACGTGTGCCATAGATCGGGAGCGTCATGCTCTCCTGCTCATAGGTAGGGTCCATCAGATAGCCCACGAGGTGCTTAGCATCTGGAGTCACATAGACAGGTCTTACGTCAGGCCAGTTACTTTCTGGGGTCTTAATCTCGTGTAGCTTCTTTTGTGCCATGTCGTAGACAAAAGTGCCCTTTCCATCCTGAGCGACAAAAATCTCACCGTCATCAGAGACAGCGTAGATCATGGACTTCTCAACTCCCGTCTCAGAGAGGAAGAGCGAGGTCGTGTCTCGCAAGGTATCGTAGCAGAAGGCTGTTGAGTTAGGACTGCCACCATAGATGTATCGTCCATTAGGACTCGTACCGTAGATGGAGAAGTCACAAGCCTCAGCAGGTAGTGCCTTCGGCTCTTGCGTGATCCTACATCCTTTCTGCTGAGCAGTCAGTGCATAGCTCAGCGCAAGGAGTAAAAGTAATGGAGATAGTAGTTTTCTTATCATATCGTTATGTCGTTTGGGGTTATAGTTACCACGAAGTTAGCTTTATTTCGTGAGAAAAACAACAACCTCCACGTGGTCTGATCTCTAACTTCTTTTTCGTACCTTTGGAGTGGAGTTGCGAGAGCGACTTCTGTTTTTAGAGCTAGGCACTATATATAGTACGACAGATGCAACAGATAGAGGGTCCCATCGGGGTATTTGACTCAGGGTACGGAGGATTGACGATCCTACGTAAACTGCAGGAGCAACTGCCTCAGTACGACTTCGTTTATCTCGGCGACAATGCGCGCTCGCCTTACGGTTCGCGGTCTATGCGCGTCGTCTATCAGTTTACTAAAGAGGCGGTCGAGAGGATCTTTGACCTAGGCTGTCCGCTGGTCATCCTCGCCTGCAATACAGCCTCAGCGAAGGCGCTCCGACAGATACAACAAGAGGATCTGCCCAAGCTCGACGGAGGCTCCATGCGTCGTCGTGTGCTGGGGATTATTCGCCCGACGGTCGAGTGCATCGACACACTTACGGGCACCAAGCATGTGGGTATCCTCGCCACTGAGGGTACCGTCTCTAGCGAGAGCTATGTAGCTGAGATACACAAGCTCTACCCCGACGTGACGGTCGTACAGGAGGCTTGCCCACTTTGGGTGCCGATCGTCGAGACGGGCGAGAGTGATAGTCCAGGGACCGACTTCTTCGTGCGCAAGCACTTGGAGCGTCTCTTGGCGCAGGACGAGAAGATCGACACGATTATCCTCGGCTGCACCCACTACCCTATTCTGATGCCTAAGATACAGCGCCTGCTCACCCCCTCGATCAAGGTAGTGGCTCAGGGCGAACTGGTGGCTAAGTCTCTCGAGGAGTACCTCGATACAGCGCCTGCTGACTCCCTCGATCAAGGTAGTGGCTCAGGGCGAACTGGTCGCTAAGTCTCTTGAGGAGTACCTCGTACGTCACCCCGAGATGGCGGCTCAGCTTACGCGTGGTGGCACGACACGTTACTACACAACGGAGCAGACAGAGCGCTTCTCTCGTACGGCATCCATATTCTTTGACACACCCATATCGGTAGAGCATCTGTCTCTATCACAATACTAACGAATAACAAATAGCAAAACGAATCACTATGAAGAGAATCTATCTTGTAGCACTACTCCTGCTGACCACGCTACTCTGCGTCAGCTGCGGTACTTGTAAGAATAGTAGCAAGATCAATCTAGCCTCACTCGATGGTAGCTCCTGGGAACTCACCCATATGGATGGCATCGAGATCAATGAGGATGCGTTCCAGATAGCTACTATCAGCATCAGCAAAGCAAGTATCTCTGGACAAGCTGCCTGCAATAGCTATGGTGGCGAATGTATGATGTACTCTGACGGACGCATCAAGATTGGAGACATTATGGCTACTCGTATGGCTTGTCCTAACATGATGTACGAGCGTATCTTCCTAGCAGCTCTGCAGGAGGCTAAGGCCTTTCGTATGGACGGTGCGAACAGGCTCAAGCTCTACTCGACGCACGATGCTTCGGGTCAGCCTAGCCTAACCTTCAAGCGCAAGTAATCCCCCGCCCTTCACAATATATCGCCATAGCGTAGGTCCTCTCGCAGGGTCTACGCTATGGTCTTGCCTCTAATTTCTAACCTCTAACTTCTAATCTCTAACCTCTAATCTATGCGTACCCGCACTCTCTTTACCACCCTCATACTCCTCTGCTCGCTCACACTCGTTGCCCAGCAGCAGCGAGAGATTACCCTGCCCGAGGTCACCTCAGGCGCATTTGCTGCTCGTGGTGCTGGCAACGGCTTTCGCTCGCTACCCGATGGCAAGCACTACACGCTTATCAGCGATGACTACCAGCGTATCGTCAAGTATGAGTACGCTACGGGACGGGCTGTCGATACGCTTTTTGACATTGCGACCGCTCGTGAGTGCGATCTCCAAGCGATCTGGGACTACGACATAGCTCCCACAGGACATCATATCCTGATCTATACCGACCTCAAGCCGATCTATCGACGCTCCTACACGATGCGCGCTACCCACTACGATGTGCGTCGCAATCTGTGTGAACCACTCACAGAGGGTGAGATTATGATCCCCACCTTCAGTCCTGACGGGCGGATGGTCGCTTTCGTCAGAGACAATAATATATACATCAAGAAGTTTGACTTCAACTCAGAGGTGCAGGTTACCACAGATGGTAAGCGCAATGAGGTGATCAACGGATCGACCGACTGGGTCTACGAGGAGGAGTTTAGCACGACACGTCTGATGGAGTGGAGCCCCCAGAGCGACTTCCTCGCCTTCGTACGCAGTGATGAGAGTCAGGTGAAGGCTTACTCGATGCCGATCTACGGAGACGGACTCTATCCCACGGACTACGTCTATAAGTATCCGAAGGTGGGAGAGCAAAACTCAACCGTCTCGCTACACCTCTACAACCTTGAGCTCAAGCGCATCGATCGGGTGGAGCTACCACTCGATGCGGACGGCTACATACCTCGCATCGTCTTCACCGGCTGGGGTAGTGATCTAGCCGCTGTCACGCTCAATCGTCTGCAGAACGATCTCAAGGTGTACCGCATCAATCCGAAGAGCCGTACGCCTCGACTCACCCTTCGTGAGCAAGACCCGCGATATATCAACAATGAGTTTATCAACTCTATGCGCTTCGTTTCCGATGGCATCGTTATGCTGAGCGAGCGGGACGGCTCTACGCAACTCTATAAGTATGGTACGAATGGAGCGCTCCAGCAGCGCCTGACGCAGGGCAACTGGGACATCATAAGCTTCTACGGCTGTGACAGCGAGGGCAACGTCTACTATCAGGCTGCTGATGAGACGCCTACCCAGAGACGAGTCCTCAAGACGACCCCACGGGGCAAGACGACTGTCTTGGCGGGAGAGGCTGGCATCAATCGCGCTAGCTTCACGCAAGACTATAGTTACTTCATCAATAGCTATAGCAATGCTAAGACGCCTACCATCACGACAATCCGCACGGCAAAGGAGGGCAAGGTGATCCGTACGCTCGAAGACAATGCGCAGCTGGTCGCTAAGCTCAAGGGGTATGACTACAACGACAAGGAGTTCTTTACCATTGAGGTAGCTCCTGGCCGCACGCTCTATGGCTGGATGATCCGCCCGCCACACTTTGATGCGAGCAAGCGTTATCCCACGGTAATGCATCAGTACAGTGGCCCCGACTCGCAGGAGGTGCTGGATCAGTTTTACATCGGCTGGGAGTATGCTCTGGCGCAGGCTGGCTATGTA
>QWCB01003704.1_pt1 | contig 11405 bp, 8 predicted proteins | sample 1972511 | NCBI WGS metagenome assembly QWCB01 (sample SAMN09866719, study PRJNA288562) | Human gut metagenome isolate term5_stool, whole genome shotgun sequencing... | isolation source: gut | host: Homo sapiens | place: USA: California
ATGCTGACCAACGGCAGGAAACAGTGGACAAAGGACTATCCCTCACGAGAACTGATTGAGAATGATATTGCCGGAGGAGACGCTTACATCCTTACCGTCAATGGAGAGGTCGCCGCATACGCCAAACTTGCTGTGAACGGCGAACCCGAATATGCTCATCTCGAAGGTTCTTGGCTCAGCGAACAAGACTATGTGGTGATTCACAGACTTGCCGTTAGCCCCCATCACCGAGGGCACGGACTGTCCAAACGCTTCTTCCACGAGGCCGAGAAATGGGCAGCCTCGCAAGGCGTTCATAGCATCAAGGTAGACACCAACTATGACAATGCTGAAATGCTGAACATCCTTCCACAACTGGGCTACACCAATTGTGGTCAAATACACTATGGTGCCAAAGGCGACCGAAAGGCTTTTGAGAAACTAATCTGAACAAACTATGGCAACAAACTATGATATCGTGTGAAAAGAGGGTAAAGCATAGAAGGAATGCTGTTGTTGTTGCAATCCATTTACCCCCATTAAAATATTAACGGCTGATACTCCATGAGAGGTCAGCCGTTATTCGTATCAGGACTAAGTACAAAAAGGGAGAAACGAGAGCCAATCCCCGTACAACTGAAGACGCCAGCAGAATAAGGATTATGCTTACCAGTTGCGTTTTGTAAATAGTAACTACAGATGTTCAATAGGGGCATCGTGACATTTTGCCTCGATGGTCTTATTGTATCTGTCTCAGGGTTTTGTTGAAATAACCCTCAAAGTATAGCCAATTGAACCTAAACGCAAAGAAAATTATGATTATCCTTCAGTTCTTTATGTTTTTACGATGGTTTTCAGATAAATGATGTAACTTTGGAGACTAAGAAAAACTGGAACAACAATGAATAGTAAGGATCTCAATCGGATAAAGGTAGTTCTGGTAGAACAAAAGAAAACTGCAAAATGGTTGGCAGAACAGGTTGGAAAAGATCCTGCCACTGTTAGCAAATGGTGTACTAACTCCTCCCAGCCTTCGCTTGAAACACTTGACAAGATAGCAAGTATTCTGCAGGTGAAAATGAGTGAACTAGTACGGGACGCTTAACGATTATAGTATGGCTAAAAAGAAAAAGAAGAATACTCCAGGCCACATTGACGCTCCCAAATCAGAAGAACAGATAAAAATGGAGAATGCACAAGACTTGTACGACTTTCTGTTCGAGGCATGCAACATACTCCGTGGTCCTGTGAGCCAAGATAATTTCAAAGACTACATCACGCCTATACTCTACTACAAGCGCATCTCGGATGTTTATGATGAAGAGATGCAGGCAGCTCTTGAGGAGAGTGGTGGCGATATGGATTTTGCAATGTTGCCAGAGCAGCACCGCTTCGATATACCTGAAGGATGTCACTGGAAGGATGTTCGTGAGCGTTCCGAAAATCTCGGAGCAGCCATTGTTGGTGCTATGCGTAAGATAGAACTGGCTAATCCTGACACCCTATACGGCGTGTTGAGCATGTTCTCCAGCCAAAAGTGGACCAATAAGAATATCCTCACCGATGGTAAGATACGCGACCTTATCGAACATCTCTCCACCCGCAATCTCGGTAACAATGCTTATCCTGCAGACTTGATGGGCGATGCTTACGAGGTGTTGCTGAAGAAGTTTGCTGACGACTCGAAGGCTCAAGCTGGTGAGTTTTACACACCACGCTCTGTGGTGAATTTGCTCATTCGCATCCTCGACCCCAAGCCGGGAGAAACAGTCTATGACCCCGCCTGTGGTAGTGGTGGCATGCTCATCGAGGCTGTACACCACATGCACCACGATAACCTATGCTGCGGTAGCATCTTCGGGCAAGAGAAGAATGTGGTCAATGCTGCTATTGCCAAGATGAATCTCTTCCTACATGGTGCATCTGACTTCAATATCATGCAAGGCGATACCCTTCGTTCACCAAAGATTCTGCAAGGCAGCGGCATTGCCAAGTTCGACTGCGTGATAGCCAACCCTCCATTCTCCTTGGATAAATGGGGTTCTACGGAATGGTCGTCAGACAAGTTCGGACGTAACGTTTGGGGCACGCCATCAGATTCTTGTGGTGACTATGCATGGATTCAGCACATGGTGAAAAGTATGGCTCCTGGTAATAGCCGCATGGCCGTTGTGATGCCTCAGGGCATCCTCTTTCGTGGCAATGAGGAAGGTCGCATCCGTGAGAAAATGGTCAAGAGCGACCTGATCGAGGCGGTGGTGACCTTGGGCGATAAACTCTTCTACGGTACCGGACTCTCTCCGTGCTTCCTCATTCTTCGCAAGATGAAGCCTGCGGAGCTCTCTGGACGCATCTTGATGATAGATGGTACCAAGATACTCACGGCAAAACGTGCACAGAACATCCTCTCTCCCAAAGACGTGGATCGCTTGTATCAACTATATACCGACTATCAAGATGTTGAGGATTACTCGAAGGTTGTCACCCTCAAGGAGATTGAAGAGAAGGAGTTCAACCTCTCGCCCAACCGGTATGTAGAATACCACAAAGAGCCCATCCGGCCGTACGAAGAGGTAAAGAAAGAATTCATCGAAGCTCTTGAGGCTGTTCGTATAGCCGAAGAGGAGTTTAAGAAAATCATCAGCGCATAAATCATGGCAGAGCAGAATAAATACAGAATGAAGGGTGAGCCTATCTCACTCGACGAAATGAAGCAGTTCCTCTGGGGAGCGGCCACACGACTGCGTGGCCAGATTGATGCTGCTGGCTACAAGGAATATATATTCCCCTTGCTGTTCTTCAAGCGCATCTCTGATGTGTATGACGAGGAGTATGGCAAGTTCGTATGCGATGGTGGTGAGGATTATGCCCGTGCGCAGAGCGCCAATTTAGTCAACCGCATCCCTGATGGAGCGCACTGGAACGACGTGCGTGAGGTGACAGAGAATGTCGGTCAGCGACTCGTGGAGGCGTTCATTGCCATTGAGCAAGCCAATCCTGGCAAGGAGATCGACGGTTGCGTCATCGGTGGACTGGAAGGAATATTCGGCCCTAAAGATGGTTGGACCAACAAGGCGAAGATGCCTGACCGTATCATCACCTCACTCATTGAGGATTTCTCACGCTACGATCTCTCACGCTCATCTTGTCCTGCCGACGAGATGGGGCAGGCCTACGAGTATCTGGTGGGTAAGTTTGCCGACGATGCAGGAAATACGGCTCAGGAGTTCTATACCAACCGAACTGTCGTTACGCTGATGGCAGAGATCTTGCAGCCAAAGCCAAACGAGAGTATCTACGACCCAACTTGTGGTTCGGGAGGTATGCTTGTGAAGTGTCTTGACTTCCTTCGTCAGAAGGGGCAGCCCTGGCAAGGTGTGAAGGTGTTTGGTCAGGAGATCAATGCACTTACCAGCTCTATTGCCCGCATGAACTTATACCTCAATGGCGTAGAGGATTTCTCTATCGTCAATGGCGATACGCTTGAGAAACCTGGCTTCGTGGATGGCAGCAGATTGAGGAAGTTTGATATTGTGCTGGCTAATCCGCCGTACTCTATTAGTGAATGGAATAGGAATGCGTTTGCCAATGACAAATGGGGACGAAATAGTTTTGGAACTCCTCCACAAGGCAGAGCTGACTATGCTTTTATGCAGCATATCATTGCCTCAATAAATGACAACAACGGTCGTTGTGCTATCCTACTGCCACATGGTGTACTTTTTCGCAATGATGAATCTAATGTTAGAGAACAGATGGTTCGCTCAAAGAAAATCGAAGCTGTAATTGGACTGGGACCAAACCTCTTTTACAATGCTCCTATGGAAGCATGTATCATAATATGCAATAACAACAAGCCAAAAGAAATGCAAGATAAAGTTATCTTCATCAATGCTAAGAATGAGGTTACACGTAAAAATGCAGAAAGTTTCTTAGAGCAGTTTCATATTGAAAAAATTCTAAAGGCTTATCATTCTCAAGACGATATAGATGATTTTAAGAGAATTGTAGATCTGAAAGAAATTGAAAAGAACCATTTCGACCTTACAATTCATAAATACATCTTCATTAACGAAATTACCGCTCATAAAACCTTGAGTCTTGATGATTCTATATCTAAGTGGTTTGATGCAAGTAAGTCAATGAGCAAGGAATATAACTTACTAAAAGACCTGATTGGAAATGCAGTATCGATTTGATCAAATAGCCTTCAATAGCACAGCTAAGAAGAAACCTATAGAAGAGGATAAAGAGCATTACATTGGCTTGGAACATCTTGATAGTGACTGCTTGTCAGTTACAAGATGGGGAGCAGAGGTTGCTCCTAGCGGAGAGAAGTTGCTTATGAAAAAGGGAGACATACTCTTTGGTAAGCGTCGTGCCTATCAAAGAAAAGTAGGTATTGCGCCTTTTGATGGTATATTCTCTGCACATGGCATGGTTCTCAAACCCAATGAAGATATTATAAACAAGGACTTTTTCCCATTTTTCATTTGTTCAGATCAGTTCATGGAGAGGGCAGTCCGTATCTCTGTCGGTGGATTGTCTCCAACCATAAACTGGAAAGATTTACGAGAACAAGAGTTCGATCTTCCACCACTTTCCGAACAACGTATTCTTGCCGAAAAGTTATGGTCTGCCTATCGTCTAAAAGAAAGCTACAAGAAGCTTCTTGTGGCTACCGACGAAATGGTGAAATCGCAATTTATCGAGATGTTTGGAGGGGTGGCAACAAAGAAGTCCTTATGCGAAATTTGTAGTCCTAAGCAATGGACTACTATTCCAACTAAAGACTTTACACAGGAAGGCTACCTCGTATATGGAGCTAATGGCGTGATAGGCCACTACTCACAATTCAATCATGAGAAGCCTACAATTCTAATGGCCTGTAGAGGAGCTTCCTGTGGCGCGATAAATATTTCAGAACCAAAATCGTATATAACAGGAAATGCTATGTGTATGGATAATATCGATGAACAAATCGAATTTGAATATCTAGCTTATTTCTTGTCCAACTATGATTACAAGACAATTATCACTGGTGGAGCTCAACCTCAGATTACTGTCACAAATCTTCAAAAAGTATTAGTTCCAATACCTCAGAAAAAAAGACAGAAACAGTTTTGTACAATCTACCAACAGGCCGATAAATCAAAATTTGAACTCCGCAAATCTATAAAGGCAATAGATCAAGTAATAAAGAGTTTGATAAATAATCAATAATAGTAACAACATGTTATCAAAAGAGTATGACTAAAATCATGGAGCATCTTGGCCTTAAACACAGATATAATGTTAAGCATCGCTATATTGACCCACTAATAGAGGGTTGTGGTTTGGATATGACTATTCCAAAAAACCTAATAGCCGAAGCCAAAAATACAAACGAGCATTGACTTAGTCACTTAACTTGGTCACTGATGAGTGACTAAGTTGATATTGTAGAGTATGAATAATTGGTCGCGCGATAATTAAACCAACAACATACAAAGATATGATTGAGATTTTGATTAAGGACATAGAACAGGCGATGCTCAACACATTGAACAACGAGCAGCTCAGCCAACTGCGAAAGGTGCTGGAATACACCTTCCGCAATGTCAGCGTGACCGAAAACGAACAGTCGAACACCAAAGAGTCTAACTCCGAACTGGTGACATCTTTCATCTCATCCAAGAGTGTAGAAGGCTGCTCGGAGAATACAATAGTGTACTATCGTAGCACTATCAACAATGCACTCACGAAGATAGACAAGAAGATTTCGCATGTCACTACCGATGACTTGCGTAACTACTTGAACAACTATCAGAAGGAGAGTGGAGCCAGCAAGGTGACTATTGACAATATCCGACGTATTCTCTCCAGCTTCTTCGCTTGGCTCGAAGACGAAAACTATATCGTAAAGAGTCCTGTGCGACGTATTCATAAGGTAAAAACGGGTAAGACGGTCAAGGAAACCTATTCTGACGAGGCCCTCGAGGAAATGCGAGACCACGCCGGCAATAGTCGCGACCTGGCCATGATTGACTTGCTTGCCTCTACAGGTATGCGTGTAGGAGAACTTGTCAAGCTCAACAGAAAGGATATTGACTTCCAGAACCGAGAATGCATCGTAACAGGTAAGGGAGACAAGCAGAGAAAGGTATATTTTGATGCGCGCACCAAGATTCACCTTTCCAGATACCTTGCTGAGCGTACTGACAATAACGAAGCACTCTTCGTGTCCCTTCTCGCTCCAAATGAACGCCTGCAGATCAGCGGTGTCGAGATTCGCTTGCGCAATCTCGGTCGTCAGCTCAACATCCCGAAGGTACACCCTCACAAGTTCCGCCGTACATTGGCCACCATGGCTATTGACAAAGGTATGCCCATCGAGCAAGTGCAACATCTACTCGGCCACCAAAGCCTTGATACCACCTTGCAGTACGCTATGGTGAACCAGAATAACGTCAAACTGTCTCATCGCAAATACTTAGGATAGCTATGCAAGTACAGTCGCAATTTATCGAGATGTTCGGAAACACAACACCAACGAAGAAAATCTCAGATATTTGTAATGTCCGAGGAGGTTCAACACCGACAAGAACGATGAAAGAATACTGGGAAGATGGAACTGTATCATGGTTTACTGTTGAAGACATCTATGAACAAGGACGCTACATTAGTGATACGAAACAGCACATCACAGAACTTGCGACAAAGAAATGCTTTGTGTATCCTATTGATACTGTGCTTATTTGCTGTACAGCATCAGTAGGAGAATATGCCATTACAAAAAAGGAAATGGCATCAAATCAGCAGTTCAATGGAATGATTATTAAGGACAAAAACAAGGTTCACCCAGAGTTCCTATTGTATGTAGCGTCCACGTTGAAAGACGATTTGCTTCGAAAAGCTGGCAAAACAACAATCAATTTCGTTTCTCGGTCCAAACTTGAGGAGATTGAAATACCTGTACCTGCAATAGAGGAGCAGAAGCGCTTTATTTCTATATTTCAACAGTCCGATAAATCAAAATTTGTAGGATTCAAATCGCAATTTATCGAGATGTTCGGAGAACTTAAAACCACACAAATTGGCAACTATATCATGGATAGTTTCCCAGGAGAGTGGGGTAAAGAAGACAAGAATGGTACTGGTATAAAAGTCATCAGGACTACGAACTTTACCAATTCTGGAAAACTCGACCTCTCTGAAGTTGTGACACGCTCAATTGAGGAACGCAAAGTACAGAAGAAGCAGATTCAGAAGTATGATACTATACTTGAAAAATCTGGTGGTACCGCAGACAAGCCTGTGGGTAGAGTGGTTCTGTTTGAGGAAAATGAGCAGTACCTCTGCAACAACTTTACGCAAGTTCTACGATTCAAAGATATTAATCCTCAGTTTGCTTTCTATGCGTTGTTCTATTTCTACCAAACGAATAAAACCGCAATTAGAAGCATGGGTAGTAGGACTACTGGCATTCAAAATCTCAACATGAGTAAGTATCTTGAGATTGGAATTCCCGATGCTGATAAGATTGGGCAAAGGCAGTTTGTTTCTATTGCCGAACAGGCCGATAAATCAAAACTTATCGAATTAAGTAACAAATGTTATCATAAGATATATAGTATTCCCACCATTCAGAAGAAACTTTTGGAGAATGGATCACCTAAAGCGACGATAGAAACAGACGAATCTCGCAGTTATTTCTTGATTGACATTCCATGTAGGAAAGATTTTATCCAAGATGACAGTATTCTTAGACAAATTGATATCCACCGTGTTACAATAAATTTGATGACAAAATGTCCAAGATATGTCCAAGATATGTCCAAGATAGAGGTTGAACATTTATCGGTATGCATTCTTAAATCAAGAACTGCAGTTTCTGCTCAGATTATGTTGGAAGGCGTTGATAAGGTTTCATATAAACAAAAACGCCGCAAATATCTAGATAAATTACTTGAAATGGGAGTTTTACTGATGACTATTCCCGAGAAACCTACAAGTAGGAATCAGCAGTATATACTCAGCGAATATGGGAAAGGTTTACTTGAATAATAAAATTGAAGATATGGCATACTTTAACGAAGACAACACAGTGGAGCAGATGCTCATAAACGCAGCCGCCCAACGTGGCTGGATCTATGTTGAGCCAAAATTCGTGCCTCGTCTCCCTGATGAGGTACTTGTAGTTGAATGGCTCTTGGATGCATTGCTCCGTCTCAACCCAATCACTTCGGAACAGGCAGAGCAGGTGATATATAAACTGCGTGCTGCCATCACCAGTGGAGGACAGGCTGATGGACTGGTGGATGCAAACGACCAGTTCCGCAAGCTTCTTTTTGAAGAAAACTCATATCCTTTTGGCCCTGATGGTGATAACATCAACATACGTTTCTTCAGCGATGGAAAAGATAAGGATGGAAAGGAGTATAATAACCGCTGTGTCGTTACTAATCAGTGGGAATACCCCCGCCTTAGCAAGGAGGGAGGCAAGCGTCTTGACCTCGTGTTCGTCATCAATGGTATTCCTATGGTAATTGGCGAGGCCAAGACACCTGTTCGTCCACAAGTAACCTGGGCTGATGGTGCTACAGACATCATGCACTACCAAAAGAGCATCCCAGAGATGTTCGTGCCTAACATCCTTTGCTTTGCCAGCGAGGGAAAGGAACTGCAGTATGCAAGCATTGGATGCCCGATTGAAAAGTGGGGACCTTGGTTTGCTGACGAAAAGCGTCTCCATGGTTCATTGCTGCAGGTAAAGCACAACTATATGGAGTTTATAGAACCAGAGCGTTTGCTGGACATTTATCGTTTCTACTCTGTGTTCACAGGTACTGCGAACGGGCAGAAGATTAAGATTGTGTGCCGATATCAGCAGTATCTGGGCGGAGAGGCTATCGTGCATCGTGTCTTGGACACCTACAGAAATGGCAATGGACCAAAGAAGGGCTTGATTTGGCATTTCCAAGGCTCGGGTAAATCCTGGTTGATGGTCTTCGCGGCTCAAAAACTTCGTCTGCAGCAAGACTTGAAGTCGCCTACTGTGCTCATTGTGGACGACCGTATTGATTTGGAAGACCAGATAACTGGTGATTTCACGCGTGCAGAGATTCCTAATGTGGAAGGAATTGAGAGTAAATCTGAACTGGAGACAAAGATTCTTCAACGCAAGATTCTTATCACCACAATTTTCAAGTTTGGAGATTTAGTTGATGGGCAGGTGCTTGACGATAGAGACAACATTATCCTTTTGATGGATGAGGCCCATCGTACACAGGAAGGTGACCTGGGCAAGAAGATGCGTACCGCATTGCCAAACGCATTCTTCTTCGGTTTGACCGGCACGCCTATCAATAGAAATGATCACAACACCTTTGTATGCTTTGGGGCAGAGGAAGATGAGTATGGCTACATCTCAAAGTATACATTCCAGGATTCTGTAGCTGATGGTGCAACACTCGAACTGAACTTCAAGACGGTTCCTGTGGAGATGCACTTGGACGAGACAAAACTTCAAGAGGAGTTTGATGCGCTTACTGACCAGATTAGTGAGGAAGACAAGAACGAACTTGTACGCCGCACCAGCGTGGAAGCCTTCTTCACGGCAGACAAGCGTATCAATGATGTATGTAAGTACATCGTGAATCACTTCCGTGAGTATGTGGAGCCTACAGGCATGAAAGCACAGGTGGTGGTATATAACCGTGACTGCTGTGTGAAATACAAAAAAGCACTTGATGCCCTGCTTGGTACAGACGACCAGACCACAATTGTCATGCATACGGCTGGTGATAAGGCTGACGAGTATAAGCCTTACAAACGTAGTCGCGACGAGGAGAAGAAACTTCTTGATCAGTTCCGCGATCCTCTGTCACCGCTGAAGTTCGTTATAGTGACCAGTAAACTGCTTACTGGTTTCGACGCTCCTATTCTTCAGTGTATGTATCTTGATAAACCGATGAAGAATCATTCCTTATTGCAAGCTATCTGCCGTACCAACCGCAAGTACAACGAGAGCAAGAAGTGTGGTTTGATTGTTGACTTCGTCGGTGTGTTTGAAGATGTGGCCAAGAGTCTTGCCTTTGACGAAGAGAGCGTCAAGACTATCATCAAGAATATGGACGAGATAAAGTCCTTGATTCCTACATTCATGCAAGAGTGCCTCGAGTTCTTCCCGGGCGTGGATAGAACTATTGGTGGATGGGAAGGATTGACCGCTGCTCAACAACGCCTGAAGGATGAAGGTGTAAAGACTAACTTTGCTCGTCACTTTGCACGTCTTTCAAAGGCTTGGGAAATAATCTCACCTGACGCCTATCTTGCGCCATACCAGAACGACTATACTTGGATGGCCCAGGTGTATCAGAGTGTTCGTCCGGTGAGCGGCGGGAATCTTATCTGGACGCTGCTTGGTGCAAAGACCATTGAGATTATTCACCGTAATATCGAGACAATCAACATTGGAACTTCACTTGAGAATCTTGTTGTGGATGCTGACATCATCGACTCTGTATTGGAAGACGAGAAGAAGGTGCAAAAGAAGATAGTCGAGGTAGAGAAGATGCTTCGTCTGCGATTAGGTGAACATGCCAAAGATCCAAAGTTCAAGCAGTTTGCAGAAAAACTCGACGAACTTCGTGACCGTATGACCCAGAATCTCATCTCAAGCATTGACTTTTTGAAGCAACTGCTTACTCTGGCTAAGGATCTGCTTGAAGAAGAAAAGAAGGTTGATCAACCTCAGGATAAGCGTGCTCAGGCACGAGCAGCCCTCACGGAGCTGTTCCAGAGCATTAGAACCGAGGATACACCTGTAGTTGTAGAGAATGTGGTAAACGACATTGATAATGAGGTTGTCCATATTGTGCGCCAGTTCAATGATGCTTTCAAGAGCATCACAGCTCAGCGTGAAATCAAGAAGAAACTTCGTTCTATTTTGTGGATCAAGTACAATATCAAAGATAATGATGTCTTTGAAAAGGCATACCAATACATAGAGATGTACTATTAAGTGTAGTCGTCCCTCAAAAAGGCGACATACCATTTTTCATATAATCCTACGGGATAAATTGGTGTTGAAAATTTTTATGTAAAAAGATTTGTTTATTTTTTTACATCATCAATAGATATGAATATGTCGCTTTTTCTACCATTTTGCTACCCAGCAAAACAATAACGGTTGATAATCAATGAGTTATCAACCTTAATTTGTACCCAGACCCAGATTATCAAGTATATATTTCAGAAGAAAATGCTGGTAGAATAGACTACTTCCGAATGCAGATTGAAGAGTGGAAGGAAAAAGCCAAATCTCTGAAAAAGAATACGTTTATCCCAAATCGGTCATTAGAAAAAGCTTCTTGTCATTTTCTAATGACCGCCATTAGAAAAACAGCATTGTATATGCTTGATCCATAAATATTTACTAACTT
>QWCB01003707.1_pt1 | contig 11400 bp, 10 predicted proteins | sample 1972511 | NCBI WGS metagenome assembly QWCB01 (sample SAMN09866719, study PRJNA288562) | Human gut metagenome isolate term5_stool, whole genome shotgun sequencing... | isolation source: gut | host: Homo sapiens | place: USA: California
GTTTCGTCAAAAATAAGTACTTTTGAAAATCTTACTAAATTATATTTGAAAGTGAAAAAAGGACTATTATCTCTTATTTTATTCATATTACCATTTCAAGTTTTTGCCCAAAAATTAACTTTAGGCTCTTGTACAATCTCAGAAGGACAGGGCGCGAACCGAATTACGGGACAATATAAAGGAGAAATGTCTGCGGGAAAACCTCAGGGAAAAGGTAGCGTAAAGTATCAAAATGGAAATACGTATGAAGGTGAATTTGTGAAAGGAAAACGCCAAGGTTATGGCATATACACTTTTGCAGATGGTGAGAAGTATGAAGGACAGTGGTTCCAAAACCAACAGCATGGTCGTGGTACTTATTATTTTGCCAACAATAATAAATATGTAGGGCTATGGTTCCGAGATTATCAACAGGGACATGGCATCATGTACTATTATAATGGAGACAAGTATGAAGGTTCTTGGTATCAGGATAAGAGACAGGGAAAGGGAACCTATGTCTTTTCCACTGGTGCTTATTATAAAGGACAGTGGCAGAATGATGAGAAAAATGGCAAAGGAGTCTTTTATTGGGGGGACGGTTCTTCGTACGATGGTCAATGGATGAACAACGTTCGAGAAGGCAAAGGTGTCTACAAGTATGCAGATGGTGATGTATATTCGGGCGACTGGAAAGGAGACATTCAAGACGGAAAAGGCATCTATAAATTTCAAAATGGCGACTTGTATGAAGGGCAATATGTGCAAGGAGAACGAACGGGAGAGGGAATCTTCAGACTTGCCAATGGCGATAAATACACAGGGACGTTTAAGTCGGGAGAACGAGATGGCTTGGGAACAATGACATGGAAAAACGGTGATAGATATACAGGCTACTGGAAGAACGACCAGCAAAATGGTAAAGGAAAACTGACGAAGAAAAATGGCGATGTCTTTGAAGGTAACTTTAAGAAAGGAAAGGTGGACGGAGAAGTGATTATCCACTATGCCGATGGTAGTAAATACAAAGGGATGTACAAAAACGGGAAACGTAATGGACCTGCAATTGAAGAAACCAAAGACGGCAAACGATTTGAAGGTTCTTACGTTGACGACCGAAGAGATGGAAAGTTTGTAGAAAAAGATCGCAATGGAAAAGTTATTACGCAGGGACGCTATGAGCATGGACGTCGCTATGTAAATTGATAAAATGAATTGTCGTATTACCTTAAAATAAGAATTTGATTAACGATGAAAAAAGAAACGAGTCAAAAAAAGAGAGTTTTGGAGCAATCTGCATTACATGGATATCAGATGAAGCCATTGGAGTTAATCAAAAACGACCCCTACTTGGAACCATATGAAACGGCAATCAGTGGAAGATATGAGTTTGCATTGGCTACCGAAAAAAGGCTCACGCGACAAGGAAAAAGTACACTGAGCGACTTTGCGTCTGGTTATCTCTATTTTGGATTGCATCGCACACAAGATGGATGGGTTTTCAGAGAGTGGGCTCCCAATGCTACAGCACTTTATTTGGTGGGCGATTTTAATGACTGGCAAGAGTTGAGTACTTATCAAGCGCGTCGTATAGAAGGTACTGGGAACTGGGAACTCCAATTGCCGTTGGATGCCATACAGCATGGTCAGCTTTATAAGATGCACGTTTACTGGAATGGAGGAAAGGGAGAGCGCATTCCGGCGTGGGCAACTCGGGTAGTACAGGACTCAAAGACCTCTATTTTCTCGGCACAAGTATGGAGCCCAGAGACGGACTATGAATGGAAAGACAAAGGATATAAAGCTGTCAGCGGACCACTGTTCATCTATGAGTGCCACATAGGAATGGCACAAGATGCTGAAAAAGTGGGGACGTACACAGAATTTAAGGAGAATGTATTGCCTCGTATTGTGGCGGATGGATATAACTGTATACAGATTATGGCGATACAGGAGCATCCTTATTACGGCTCTTTTGGTTATCACGTCAGTTCTTTTTTTGCTCCATCTTCAAGATTTGGCACGCCAGAAGAACTCAAAGACCTTATTGACACAGCCCATCAGCACGGCATTGCTGTGATTATGGATATTGTGCATAGTCATGCTGTCAAAAATGAGTTGGAGGGTTTGGGAAATTTGGCAGGTGACCCAAACCAGTATTTCCTTTCAGGCAGTCGGCGTGAACATCCAGCATGGGACAGCTTATGCTTTGACTATGGCAGGGATGAAGTCATCCATTTCTTATTATCAAATTGTAAATACTGGCTGGAAGAGTTCCATTTTGATGGATTTCGCTTTGATGGTGTCACCTCTATGATTTACTATAGTCATGGGCTTGGGGAAGCTTTTACCAACTACGGAGATTATTTTAACGGACATCAAGACGGCAATGCCATTTGCTATCTTACACTTGCGAATCTTTTGATACATCAAGTTCGCCCCCATGCTATCACCATAGCTGAAGAGGTAAGTGGCATGCCAGGTTTAGCAGCTCCCGTTTCGAGTGGTGGTTATGGATTTGACTACCGCATGGCAATGAATATTCCAGACTTTTGGATCAAGACAATCAAAGAGCTGAAAGACGAAGATTGGAAGCCCAGTTCTATTTTCTGGGAAGTGACAAATCGTAGGGCAGACGAGAAAACGATTTCCTATTGTGAAAGTCACGACCAGGCATTGGTGGGAGACAAGACAATTATTTTCCGCCTGATAGATGCTGATATGTACTGGCATTTCAAGAAAGGTGACGAAAATGCAGTAGTTCATCGAGGGATAGCTCTTCATAAAATGATTCGATTGATGACCGCTTCCACGATAAATGGTGGTTATCTTAACTTTATGGGGAATGAGTTTGGACACCCCGAGTGGATAGATTTTCCACGTGAAGGAAATGGGTGGAGCTATCAATATGCGAAGCGACAATGGAATTTGGTGGATAATTTAGATTTAGGATATCATTATTTGGGCGACTTTGATAAAGCGATGATTCGGTTATTGAAATCAGAAAAGAATTATCAACAGAAGGAAATAAAAGAAATATGGCATCAGAATGGTGACCAAATCTTGTGTTTTATGCGTGGAGATCTTGTTTTTGTTTTCAATTTCTCACCCACTCAATCCTATGTTGATTACGGATTTCTCACTCCTCCAGGCTCTTATCGGGTTGTGTTGAATACAGATGCGCCAGCATTTGGCGGCAATGGACTGAATGATGATAGCGTAGAACACCTCACAGTTTTTGATGCCTTGTATCAAAGCGAGAAAAAGGAGTGGTTGAAATTATACATACCTGCACGTTGCGCAATGGTATTGAGGAAAGACTAAGACACCGATTTGGTGCATCGCATTAAACCATTATAGAAATTAAGACATTGGCTACCTATCATATTCCAAATCAGAAAAAATCGTTGCTGCCATGTATTTTGTGCAGTGTAGTGTTCTGTTGTTTTACTTTTATTTATCTGTTTTCGTATCAATGTGATGTGTTGGCGGTTACGCAGCACGTGCTATCTAACGGACAGACGTATTATGATAAAACAATTGGAGCGATACTCATTACGGTTATCTTATACCTTTTACACATCAGTATCTTTTGGTTTTTTAGATTATCAAGGATAGGATATGCGCTTACCTTTTTTCCTTCGTTGTTACTCCTTACAGCTTTAACAGATATAGATACAGAGAAAATCTATCATCATTTTGCTCTTGGGGCTTGGTGGTGGGTAATTCCGCTTTTGTTACTTCTGTGCTTCTTTGCATTAAGGTACTTAAAGCAAAAGGTTTCATATAAGGTAACTCAAGCATCGTACAATGTCTTGTCTCGTCCGATGTGGATTAACTTGTTGTCTTTGGTGGTGATGTTTTGTATGGTCTGCACCTTTAGTAATCATGATAAACTCTACCATTATCGAGCCAAAATGGAAGTAGCCATACATGAACATCGGTTCGAAGATGCGCTGAAAGTAGGAGAAAATTCGCTGCACACAGACTCAAGTTTAGTGATGCTTCGTGCTTATGCGCTTTCTAAAGTAAAAAGGTTGGGTGAGGATTTATTTGAATATCCATTGCAAGGAGGTTCAGAAGCGTTGCTACCAAACGGAGAGAGTGTCAAAATGCTGATGCTACCAACCAATGAAATTCAGCATTATTTAGGGAAGTCCATGAAGTCATCCATGAAAGTTGTGCCTTATTTAGAGTTCTTAGAACAACATCATTTAGGAAAATCTGCCATAGGTGATTATTTGCTGTGTGCCTATCTGTTGGATAAGCGATTGGATGATTTCGTGAAGTTGTTGCCGAAGTATTACGAAATCAATGCCAATCTTCCAAAACATTATAGAGAGGCTTTAATACTTTATACGCATCTTCGTTCCCAACCAATTGTGACCTATACTAATAATGTGATGGATGCTGACTACGAGGACTATCAAACTATCGCAAAAAAATATCCCAACACCTTAGTGAGAAAAACCAAAGTGCGGGACATTTATGGTAAGACTTATTGGTATTACTACCAATATTCTTCCAACTGATAATACTAATAAGGGGATTATTTTACCATATTGTACGCCTTCACCCAATCCGTATCAATAGAAAATTGAGTGATATATTTGTTGTTGTCTACATAGGCATGTGTCACCTCTTTATCTGGATCGTTGAATAAGGGATTTTGAATCGTGGCGTTTCTAAATTTTGCCATAAGTATTTCCTTATCCGCTTTCTTAGAAGAGTTAGACAACCGTTTGATGTAACTATTCACAAAATCAATCATGGCATTGGTTTGTTTGCCAAGTTCAAATTCTGTGAAACCGTCAGTTTGTGCTGCCTTTGTGAGGAGATAGAAAATAGCGTCAACCTTGAACGTTGCAACTTTTCTTTCTTCAATGTCTTTGGAGGTGTCTTTTTTTATCGCCTCAGCGTGGTGCATAATCCGATTTACTTCTTTATAGATTTCTTGAGATGCAGCTTTTACTGTGAATAAGCAGGTTAAAGCTAAAAGCATAATAATTTTTTTCATCACTTAAAATATTTGTATATGTAAATTTATGAATTGAATTCTTCCATACAAGACTTTCGTCTGTCATTATTTTCAGAGGTTCAAACCTCAACACATTTGCGTTTAGATAGATTTCCCTGCTGATATTCTTTCCTTATTTTTGTTTATAAAATCTTTCCATCCTCCATAATGCACATCGGTAATTGGCTTGCCTAATTGCATAAAATGACAATAAGCAGCCCCCAATGCGTCCGTCGCATCCATGAAGCTTGGCATTTCTTGTGCGTCTATTTTCAAAAGGCGCTGTAACATTCCTGCCACTTGTTCTTTACTTGCTTGCCCCTGCCCTGTAATAGACATCTTGATTTTCAGTGGGGCATACTCATGAATGGGAATGTCATGTTGAATTGCAGCGGCAATGGCAACCCCTTGTGCTCGGCCTAATTTGAGCATCGACTGTACATTCTTTCCAAAAAATGGTGCTTCTATTGCCATTTCATCAGGTAAATATTCGTCAATAATGCCAGTGACACGTTCGAATATATGCCCTAATTTAAGATATGGATCACCAGTCTTTCGCATGTCGATAACACCCATAGCAAGCATAGAGGGCTTCCCCTTGACAATTCTTAATACACCATAACCCATCACATTTGTGCCGGGGTCTATTCCCAGTATTATTTTATCAGCTGCTGTCTGTTGTGAGTGTTTCATCTCCAAATATTACAAATCACTAAGTAAATATTATCGATCCATGTATGGATTACCTGCAATTTCTGTACCAATCGTTGTCGGGGCGCCATGACCGGGGTAGATTTTGGTCATGTCTGGTAGTTGAGAAATCATTCTAAGGCTTTGTATCATTTGAAACATGGAGCCACCTTCCAAATCTGTCCTGCCAATGGAGTAATGGAAAAGTGTATCTCCCGAAAAGGCAATGTTTTCCTCTGCACAGTAAAAGAACACACTTCCTGGCGAATGTCCCGGTGTCTCAAGTATGGTAAATGTGTGTGAACCGAACGAAATCTTGTCATCTTCAGAGAAGTATGTTTGTGGCATTGGCATTTGTTCTGTTAAATGTACTCCTGCAAAATATTCTGCTTGCTCGTTCAACTGCTCCATTAAAAACTTGTCTGCTTGGTGAACAGTTGGCAAGAGTCCATACTCTTTGTAAAGAAAAGCATTTCCAAAGTGATGGTCAATGTGTCCATGCGTACCAATTAACTGTACGGGTTGAAGTTCATTTTTGCTTATATATTGTTGGATTGCGCTTCTTTCTTGTTCATAAAAAGCGCCACAATCAATAATGACGCATTCTTTTGATTCGTCATGAATGATGTAGCAATTCTCTTGTAGCATATTACACGCAAGGCTGTGTACTTGTATCATATAGATGTTCTTTTGTAAAATTAGGGCTTCTCTCTAAATAATTAAAGTGGTAGATACACAACTTGTTTTGTTTGAAACCACTCTTCTGTAAACCAATTAGAGATTTCGGTTACTTGAACTATATTTGAGAAAGGTTTGAGTTCGTCTGCTAAGCTACCTCCTTTTAGGCAGATAATCCCATTGGGAAGCACATTCTTTTGTTGTTTAGAGATGTTCTTTCTCACAATCTTAATCAACTCTGGCAAGGGCATCACCGCTCTGCTAACCACAAAATCATATTTCCCCTTTTCTTCTTCCCCTCTGATATGTTTTGTTTCAACATTCTTGAGACCTATCGCGGTAGCAACTTCTTGAGCCACTCGGACCTTCTTTCCTGTTCCATCAATGAGTGTAAATTGACATTCTGGAAACAATATGGCGAGCGGTATGCCTGGAAATCCTCCGCCAGCCCCAAAGTCTAAGATGTTTGTCCCACTCTTAAAACTGATGAATTTTGCGATGGCTAAAGAATGTAACACATGATGCTCGTATAGCTGTTGAATATCTTTTCGGGATATCACGTTAATCTTTGCATTCCAGTCATTATATAAATCTTGGAGCATGCTAAGTTGTTTGGTTTGCGTCTCTGTTAGCGAAGAGAAATAATTGCTTATAATTTGCATCAGTGATGGGTGATATGTGGTAACTTGACTTGTTATTATTTGATGATTCTGTCTTATTCATTCTTTCCTGAAAAGGCATGCCATTACTACCGAGAGTTATAATAACCAATAAATAACTTGTGCAAAAATACGAATATTTTTTGTACCTTTGGCATATCAACTTATTAAATAAGGTAAAAATGTACACAACCGCACTTTTTGATTTAGATGGCGTTATTCTGGATACAGAACCTCAATATACAATTCTATGGAACCAAATAGGAGAGGAATATTGCCCCGAATTAGAGCATTTTGCACATCGCATCAAGGGTCAAACCTTGGTTCAGATTTTCGAAATGTATTTTAGAAATAACGATGCGGTTCAACGTACGATAACCAATCGTATCAATGAATATGAGCGAGAAATGCAATATCATTATATCTTAGGGGTAAAAGAATTTATTGAGGATTTGCGTCAGCACCAAATCAATACGGCTGTTGTCACAAGCAGTAATTTAGCGAAGATGAAAAACGTGTATCGAAATCATCCCGAGTTTGGACGATTGTTCGATAAAATTCTAACGAGTGAAGACTTTCTTAAAAGCAAACCCGAACCAGATTGCTATCTCCAAGCTGCCGCCAACTTCCAAGTTCCTGTCTCTGAATGTGTCGTTTTTGAAGATAGCATCAACGGATTGAAAGCTGCTAAGGCTGCAGACATGACGGTTTGTGGACTTTCGAGCACACTTCCTGCATCTGAAATTTCCTCTCTGTGCGACATCGTCATTCCTCATTTCAAAGGATTAGATTATCCAAAGTTTCGCTCTATGTTTGGATAAGCGATATTTTTATGTGCATGGTGTTTAGATTGTTTGGAAAGATGATTGACCAGAAAGAAAATACTTAAGGTTAAAATAATCAGGCTGTTTTTACGTTTCATTAGTAATGAATATTCGATATTGCGGCTTATTGCTGCTGTTAGTTATCATTGGCTTTACGGCTTGTAACGATGAAGATTATTTTTCTTCGTCGTCAGAATTTACATTATCTTTTGAAAACGATAGTATTCAGTTGGATACAGTCTTCTCGAATGTGCCTTCATCTGCCAAATCTTTTTGGATATATAATCGTTCTGGGGCGGGTATCAAATGTTCAAATGTTCGTCTCGACCGTGGCAATCAAACGGGTTTTCGTGTGAATGTCGATGGCATTTACTTAGGAAAGGAGATGGGATATCAAACGTCTGATATTGAAGTTCGCAATGGGGATAGCATTCGTGTTTATGTGGAAGTGACCCCACCCGTTAATCATCAGCAAGATGCCAAGCGAGTGGAGGATGCTTTGCTGTTTACTTTGGAAAGTGGAAAGGTACAAAAAGTTCATTTAAGCGTCTATTCATGGGATGCAATTCAGTTGAACCAGCTCCATATATCACGTGACACGATCATTGCGTCTGAACGTCCTATTCTTGTAAAGAATGGCATCACAGTCGATAGTACTGCAACGCTCACCATTCAAGAAGGTACATCCTTGTATTTTAATCACAATGCTGGCATTGATATTTACGGAAGGTTAATTGTCGAAGGGACAGCTGCGCACAATGTTGTTCTTCGAGGAAGTCGTTTGGATGCGATGTTTGATTACCTGCCTTATGACCGTTTAAGCGGTCAATGGCAAGGGATACATTACTTTTCTTCCTCGTTCGATAACCAACTGAAGTATGTGGATATTCATGGTGCGTTCAATGGTATCACCATAGATTCTACGGATATTGCTCGTGAAACGTTGTCAATTGCAGCCTCCACGATTCATAACTGTCAAGGCTATGGCGTTAATAGCCGACATGCGAAATGGACTGCCGTCAATACACTTTTCTCTAATACGCTCAGCGATTGTGTCTATCTCGATGGGGGAGAAGCAGAGCTGACGGCTTGTACATTAGCTCAATTTTATCCCTTTGACGCCAAACGAGGCGTTGCTTTGCACATTGATACGAAACACTTTCCTGTCTCTTTGTTCAAATGCACGAACACGCTAATAACGGGCTATGCTAACAATGAGGTATTGAAACCCACCGCTGATAGTGCCTTTCCCTTGAATTTTCATTTTGAATCCTGCTTGCTGCGAGCTTCGATAAAAACACCAGAAGACAGTCTTCATTTCACCAATGTGATTTTCGAGAATGTGAACGATACACTTTTGGCAGGCGCTAAAAACTTTAAGACCGTTGATACAGATAGCTTAAAATATAATTTTGAACTGAGAGAAACCTCTTTGGCAATAGATAAAGCAACGCAAGTAGGGAGTCCGCTAAAAGACCGTAAGGGCTCGGAAAGAGGAAAAAATCCCGACATCGGTGCTTTTGAATATATCAAACCCAAACAACGATGAAGAAAATAAATTTGGATATCACCATTCATGAATGGCAATTAGAGGAGTTGTCCGTCGAAGATCAGGAATTGATACGTGCCTCAATTGATGCAACAAATCATGCCTATGCCAATTATAGTCATTTCTATGTTGGTGCAGCGGTGAGATTGGCGAATGGGAAAATAGTTATAGGTGCCAACCAAGAGAATGCGGCTTTCCCCTCCGGACTGTGTGCAGAGCGCACAGCAGTGTTTGCCGCACAGGCAAATTTCCCTAAAGAACCAATACTTACACTCGCCATTGCGGCAAAGAATGACAAGGGGTTACTTGCCGAACCCATTACACCTTGTGGCGCTTGTCGACAGGTAATCTTGGAGATTGAAGACAGGTATCGCCAGCCAGTGAGAATACTTCTTTATGGTACAAACAAAATTTATAGTATAGATAGCATCAAAGACCTTCTGCCACTTTCTTTCATTGACGAAAATATGCATTAAAAGATGCTTGTTAATAAAAATTAAAATGTATGCTTTTTGAAGGCCTTGTCTTTTAGAATATGAAATAAAGCGTTACCTTTGCAACCGCATTTGTGAACATTAGTTCATGACGAGGCAGCACTAAAGGAAGTGTGGGTGAGTGGCTGAAACCACCAGTTTGCTAAACTGACGTGCGGGTTACCGTACCGGGGGTTCGAATCCCCCCGCTTCCGCTCAATCATTAATCGGTCGGTTCATCTAACGGTTAGGATACAAGATTCTCAATCTTGGCATACGAGTTCGATTCTCGTACCGACTACTATCATCACATTTTTGATGTATTTGGAATCAATCAATTGAACATTTATAATAGCTCATTGGTTCAATATCGATTCAACATTTATGAAATTTTATGTAAATCCTGTCTTCTGACCGTTTTGTTTGTGCTGTCATGGTCGCCTCTCTTCATTTCTGTGGCTGCGTAAATCCTATATCAGAAACAGTTGATTTTTGGCGAAGCCGCCCGAGGTTTTTGTCCTGTTATTTTACCAAAAAACGGCCATCTAAAATCTTCAAAATAGAAAAATTTAATAGGCAAACGCTCAACAAAAATGCCTTGATTGTAACAAAATCGACGTCTCTTCACGTTAAAATATTGAATTAACGGTCTTGGAAACATGCATTAGAGGCATTATTCACATGCTTCAACCGCATTAAAGCATGCAAATTGCAGGCTTATCTCAATGCTTTAATCGCCAAAAGATGGTAAAAACAGGCAAGAAAAGCGACATCATAAACGTAATGAATTCAATCACAACAAATTACAAACCTCGCTCATAATTCGCGTATTTGCGAACAACTTTGCTGTTGGTTGTTTTTATGCGAATTATGAGAGGTGTTTTGTAAAGAAAATTCAGCATTAATTCGTTTCCCTTGCAACGTTCCATTCATATTACAAACACAGCGTTTTTGATAGGTTGCATTATATAAAATCCCGCTTAAACGAAGGTGCCATTTTACAAAATGTACATCAACAGAGTCGGGTGAGACTTCCTGCTTTGCCATTCACAGTGCAATATAAAAATCGCTTATTTCAGATCCTTTATTTTTTCTCACTAAAGGCATTCTAAAATAAGCGATATCTTGCCTTATCCTCATAAGCGGGATGTAGGAAGGCGGTTGTCTTTGTTACGCATAGCTGTGCATCCCACCCAGCACATAATTCACACCAAAATAAGTCATCAGTACCGTCAAGAAAGCCAATACGATATAGACATGCAAGAATATTGGACGGCGAAACGCTGGCAATGACTGTTCGTGGAACGTCAAGGAATAAACCAGCATCGTAATTAATGCCCATGTTTCTTTGGGGTCCCATCCCCAGTATCGCCCCCACGAAACATTCGCCCACACGGCACCAGTGAATATTCCTACAGCCAGCAAGAAGACGGCTGGATACAACATGATGCGACTTATATCAGTCAATCGGTTGAGGATAGCAGTGCTACTTCCCATTCGGTTCATGATGAGTGCCGTGACACCATTGAAA
>QWCB01003708.1_pt1 | contig 11399 bp, 23 predicted proteins | sample 1972511 | NCBI WGS metagenome assembly QWCB01 (sample SAMN09866719, study PRJNA288562) | Human gut metagenome isolate term5_stool, whole genome shotgun sequencing... | isolation source: gut | host: Homo sapiens | place: USA: California
TTCCAGTCTTTTGATTGAGGCAAGTTGCGATTGCCGATTACTTGCTTCTTCATCTCTATATTCTTAAAGAGTTTATCTGATTTCTGTCTGTTACAAGCAAAGTGTGCAAGCTGTAGATTCTCGATGTCCGAAGGATGTCCGCCCTTCGCAACCGGAATGATGTGATCCACACAAGGCGCCATTGGGTTTGGAGCCTTGAGGGACTTATCCACCGGCCGCCCGCAAATGCCGCACACCGACCGGGTAGAAAGAATCACTCGCCGTGCCTTCTCATAGGCACCACGATGCCCCGGCATCTTATCCGTACGCATAGACATATCCCACCTCCAAAAAGAATGACCCGGGGGTCTTTTTTTGATCTATTGTAGAAGCGGACGGGGAGGATAGGAACATGTTCACGTTATGGCAAATGAAAGGAGGTTTGCATGATACTGGTGAAAATAAAAGGAGTGTTTCCAAAAAACACCCCCGTCTGCGATCTACTGAAATACAAAAGGGACGTAGAATCTACGCCCCTTCGCAAGGTTTTTTCGACACTTATTCACCTTACGAATATTCTACCACAAATGCGTTTTTTGTCCAGCTTTTTTCCAGAATTGTTATTCATTTGTCTAAGTTTCGCTAAGACCATAGTTCAGTTGCACATAGTGCCTGAGCGCCGCGTCCCGCCTCTCATACGCCTTGGAACGCGAAATCGAGAGACGGTCCGACACCACGCCCGCCGCATTGCTCACCCTCTGGATATAAAACACCGTGAGGATATACCGCTCCTCCTCGCTAAGAGACGCTAAGCCCTTCTCGATCCAACGCACCGTCTGCACATTGCTCGCCCGAAGCCTCTTCACCTGCTCCTTCGCCACAATGTCATCCAAGAGATAGTCCTCGTATTGATTCGCGCCCCCGCTCTTAGGGACAGGCGAAATCCGAATCCCCCTCGGCGTCTGCATCCGCTCCGTGATCTCTCGAATCTTCACATCATTCCGCCCAATCGCATGCTTTAATTCCTCAAGCCTCCCGAGATCCATCCGTGCTACATCTTGCCACTTCATAGAACCTCCTAGAATGGGAAATCGTCCATCGTAAGATCATAGGGATCCATCTCCGCAGACGGCTTTGAAGACGCTCGGCCGCTCTCCACGCGACCGCCACGCACCTCCGTACCTACACGCGCCGACTCCAAGAACTCAATCCGCTGCGCCGTGACCCCCGTGTAATACCGACGCTCTCCGTTCTTCGTCGACACGCTCGTCGTAATCCGACCCTCTACCGCAATCCGCATCCCCTTGTGAAGATACTGCATACACACATTCGAGAGCCTCCCCCACGCCGTCACCGTTATAAAATCCGCCGTCGGACTCCCGTTCGCCTTTGCCTCCTCGGCCTTTTCCTTACTGAGCTCACGATCTACCGCAATCGTAAACGCGGCACCTCTCCCCGAGAGATCGCGAAGCTCCGTCGCCACTCTCCCGATCAAAACAACCTGATTCATCCGTCTACCTCCTTCTTTTCTCTGCACGAACACGAACCCGAGCACCCCTGACATGCGCCCGCACCCGACTCCAAGAACGAAATCACCCAGTCGAGATACACCCGCGCCTTCTTGAGATCCTCCACGCCCGCCTTCTTCCGATACCGAATCACATATTTCAAGACATTCCCGATGCAAAACCCCTCAAACTGTGATCCCGTGACCGCGCTTACCACATCGATCGACTCAATCGCAAGCCCGTCGAGTTTGTAATGCTTCGGATGCTTCACATCATCCCCGGCGCAGTACACCGCCTTCTTCTCCGTCATCTTTCCTCCCCTTTCTCCTTGTGATCATTGCTCACCGGTCTAATGCCTATCGTGCGCTCATAGCCGTGTGCATCAAGCCATGCGCAAGACCTTGTTTTGATATCGTCTTCGATATCCGTGCGTGCAAGAATCATCTTGTGCATGGCGATCTCCAAAACATCATCCGGCGGGATCAGCTGATGCTCTTTTTTTAAGAATTTCTTGAGCTCCATAAGGCTTTCCGTGCGCAGAGCTTTTCCAAGCTCCCGTGAATATCTGCACAACTCTTGATCGCCAGCTCTCATCTTTCCTCCTCGAACGGAAGAATCCACACCACCGTACGCGGATTCTCCTTGTCGTAATACACACGCGACCCGTCATGCGAACACACAATCGACGCGTTGTCATCCGCAATCACTCCCGCATTCACCAAGACATCACACACCGCCGCCAAAAGATTCGTGAGATCCACCCTGTGCCTCGTCCGCCTGTAAAAGTGACACCGTAGTTCGATCGGCGTTTCGATCGGATGCCACGACCTTCCGAAGATCGCATCTAACTGCCGCAATGCGCCCTCCTCGTAGACCTTGTACCTGTCCGATTGTGCAATCCACTGCCGCCCCGTATGCCTGTTTCGTCTGATCTGCATGCTATTCTTCTTCGTTGCCGGATTCCCCTTGATCGTAAATTCCATTACGCATACGCCTCCCGTCGTGACTCCTCGATCTTCCGCGCAATGATCGCGTCCATCTCACCCGGCAAGTAACGCGACTCCTTCGGCTGCACCCCGAGACTCTTCGCCGCCCCGAAATGCCCGTAGTCAAACCGCGACCGCCTTAGGAGTATCTCCTCGCTTGCAAGCATCGAACGCAAATACCCCACGGAACTGATCACCGTTCCCCGCTCCTCCACGAGAGTAAGCGCACGCTCTACACGATCCTCCCCGTATGCCTCTACAAGCTCCGAGAGATCACGCCTGTCCTTTTTCGTCACCTTGTGCTTGATCCGAGAGAGCGCGTCCATGAGCTGCACCCCCGCTTTCGAAATCTCCTCACGCGCGCGCGGCTGCTTATTAGTATTTATATATATATATTTCTCTATATAATTCTGTGGGAACGCTCGTTCCCCCCACTTTGTCATTTTCTTCCCGCTACTTTGCATCTTTTTTCCTGCTACTTTTGGAAGGTGGGAAGAATCTTCCCCCCACTTTTCATTCTCCTCGGACACCTGTTCCATCCCGTCGGACGAGGAGGCACGATCCTCCACGAAATCCTCCACACGCACCGGCTCGGAGAGATAAATCCGCATCGGCATCTGCCCCGTAGCCTGAGACACCTCGAGAACCCCCGCGTCCTTCAGTTCCCCAAGATACTTCGACACACTCCGCTCCGTAGCCCCGAGATCCTTCGCCATCTCCGCGCGACGATAATAGCAAAAAGGCACACCCTCCTCGTCAAACCAACCCGAACGAATCGAGAGATGAAGTCGACCGAGTGCCTTCATGTAGAGGAACTTCGCAGATAAAGACACCTCGAGATCCTCAAGCCACGCGGGAAACATCATGAAACGATCCAGTCTTTCACTTGTAATCTTTCTTGTCTGCATGCTTCGTCCTTTCCAGTCTTGCGTACTTCCACGGAGTGTAGGTTTCGTCGGACATCAACCATTGGGGCGAATCCTTCACCGTCCACGAGGTATGCCCGGACGGAAACGTATACACATACCCGTCCTGGTATTTCGCAAAATGCCTGTTGTGCCAATGCACCCCGTCGCGACTCACCTTCACCTTTGCGTCGAGATCCACCGTGTGCCAATCCACATGAGTATCTGCGAGATAAATCATGCTCGGCCTACTTCCTCCTGATTGAACGACTTGACACAATCGGTGATCTTCGAGTTCCCGCACCGTCCTCTGCGCCGTCCGTACCGAGATCCCGAGATCCGCTGCGATCTCATCCCGTCTGTAATGGCAATAGACTTCACCCAATGCGTCCCGCTGCCCCTTTCGGATCGCCTCTTGATAGCGATCGAGGAGGTAGATGTATAAAACCTTCGCATCACTCGATAGATCAATCTTCTTAAGCCACCTCGGCATCAACATATGTCCCTTGGCCGCCTCTGACGGCATCGTGTATTTGAAATCCATTATGCACTCCTTACCATCTCCACACGGAACTCCGTGAATTTGTGGAGCGTCCGTACCCGACCAAAAGGCAACTCGATCAGATAAAACCTCGGATACTCCGCAATACAAACCCCCTCGAGACGCACCGACCTCGTGCTCGACTTATATACTGACTCGTTCCAACGAACGATCGACCCGATTGGAATCTTCATTTGTCCCCTCCACGCGGAGCGATCCGCCCCGAAACCGCCAAGAGACCCCCGTCTGCACCGAATGCAATCTTCTTGACCTCGAGCGGACACGTCTCCTTCTTCGAATGCTCGTAGAACGACTCGATCTCGAGGAGGATCTCACGCGCCCGAATCTCATCCGAAACCCGCTCAATCCGACCCCGCTCATACTTTGCACGCCGCTTCCCCCTTAGCCTCCTCGCATCCCGCTTCGCCTCCTCGCGAATATGATACGCACGAATCGCGCTAAAGAGCACCGCACACGTATAAACCGAAAAACAAAACCATGCCATAACATCCCAGTTCTTCATTTTTACTCCTTTTCTTTCAAGAAGATCGACCTACGACCTTCTCGCCTCCACCCTGTGAAGCTCATCTCTGCGCATCACCTGCTCATTCCCGATCACGCGATTCAAACGATCCCGCATTCGATCAAGATCCTTCGACCGATCCACCTCGCCGTAGATCTTCCGCACCAGAATCGAAAACTCGGAATATAAAATCCGATCCATCTCCCGATTCTCCTCGCTCATAGCTTCACCCCCGATGTGCTGTACTTCTCAAGCCACCTGAGCACCGCATCTCTCTGAAAAAGCCTCCTGTTCCCAATCCGAACCTGCGGAAAATCCTCGTACGTCTTGGCAAGCCGTCTGATCGTCTGCTCCCCAAGTTCGATCTCCTTTGCGAGATCCTTTGCGAATAAGAACTCCAAATTTCTTTGCTCCATTTCTTTCCCCTTTCTAAAATGCCGTTCTACGAATCTCTATCGTTTGTACCGCTACGCTTCGCATGTATGCATAGGGCAATATATCCATAGATGTTTTCAATATGCTTATCAACGACATCCATGAGCGCTTTGGCAAAAAGACAACCCACGCCATAACTAACGATCAAGGAGATGACACCGCTAATAAAAATAATCGACGTATATGCGTTCATTCTTGACACTCCTTATCGTTTACTCATGGCTCTTCCAGTTAATAAGTGGGAATTGATTCAAAAGATCCCAGCTTCCAATCCTTCTTCCGTCCGGCGTCCAATACTCTTCAATGATTCTCTTCGGAACCAAAGGACTGTCATTTGCCTCGTAAGTGACCTTTACCATAGAGACAATCTCGATTTTCTTAGGCTCCATCTCCCCCTCCTTTCCAACAATCCTCTACTCATAGATCCGCCACCAATCCACACCCAGCGTTTGACCGATCTTCTTTGCCAACTCGACCGGCAACGCCCGTCTTCCCTTCTCGTAATGCGAAATCGCTTGATAAGTCACGCCGACCGCATCCCCGAGCATCTTCTGACTAAATCCCTTCTCGGTTCTCATCTCAAAAAGCTTCATCTTGACACTACCCCCTACATGTTGTATATTAAACCTGTAAATTGACCGTTTACATACTACATATAGAAAGGAGGTGATAAGATGCCCAAAAAGTGCAATCCGACTCCCGCTGTACGCAAAGCCGGAAGAACCCTCTCAACGAGCAAATCCGCAACACGCAAATCCAAAGCCGCAAGAACGCTCGTAAGACACAAGCAAGACAAACACTAAACGAATAATTGATTCCTCGTGAGCACTTGATACAGGGCCGTCGCAAGACTCTGAACCAAGTGCTCATTGCTTTCTTCCTCCGAAAAACCGAGCTGATTCAAAATCGCGTGGAAAATCTCATGCAAAAGCGTTACGTGATACAATGCATCCTCCAAGTCATCAAGAATCTTGATTTCCTGCCCCAAATAGTCAATCTGTCCGACCGTAAGCTCCTCTCTCGAAATATACGGCACCCTCGAAATCGTATAAGGAACACCCAGAATATCGATCTTCTCCATCTCCCCCTCCTTTCACCAGACAGACGTTTTTGATCCCACGATGAACTTCCTCCTCGAGAAACACCAAGACCACATGAGGAAATCCACTTGCAACCACGCCTCCACGATCAGCGCGCCGCCTTCTTCATACTTCGTCATCAAATGGCGAATCATAAACCGCTCCCTCCTTTCCGAATCCTCCTCGCACATCCATCAAGAATCCCTGTCGTCATAGACGATCTCGAAAAGAGTGCAATTCGTGTTGTACACTTTTTCAACGCAGTTGATCGCCAATAAAACTTCACCCAACTTCTTCTCCATCTCTGTATAGCCGTCAAAGAAGCACTGTACACGTAACTCCATCTCCCCCTCCTTTCCCCTCCGTAAAACAGAAAAACGCATCCGTAAAACATAAATACGCTTACGTAAAATTACATGTTGTGTAATTTTTGAGGTAAAAAAATATTCGTTGCAATCTCTTGAGGCATCTCCAAAAATTCAATCAATTTATTTATCTCCACAATATCAAACAGAGATTGGCCGTTCATTTTCTTTGAAAAGCTTGTTGTACTCATGCTTGTAGCTTCAGCGCAATCGGCATATGTCTTTTGCTTTTCTACGATATAGCCTTTTAATTTATTTGCGTCCATTGCAAGCCCCCTTTCTTTGTTACATCTGGTGTAATTTGATATTACAACAGGCTTTTTTATTTGTCAAGCATTTCATGCAAGTTTTGTTTCAATTCATTATATTTGTCTTGCGTGTCGTGTAATTGCATGGTAATATAAAGATAATTTAGATGAAAAGGAGGCGCCTCTATGAAGTTTAACGAGGAAGTAGGGAGACGAATTAAATTAGCGCGAAACGATGCGCAACTATCCCTGAAGGAACTCGGTAATTTGGTTGGGCTAAGTGACGCGACCGTGCAGCGGTACGAAGCCGGAAAAATTAAAGGCGTTGATATAAATCTACTTCAGCGGATTGCCGATGCACTTCATGTTTCGCCCGCCTATCTTATGGGATGGGAAGAACCGGATTCCAGCGTAGTTCGTTTTGGCGCATCTCCGTCGGCAGATGGAAAATTGATCCCTCTTTTAGGCACAATCGCCGCCGGCGTTCCTATTCTCGCCGAAGAAAATATTGAGGGGTACTATGTCGTTGATAAATCACTGCGCGCCGCTTTCGCCTTACGTGTATGTGGCGACAGCATGATCGATGAAAATATTTTTGATGGCGATATTGCGTTCTTAAATGAGCAACCGGATGTGGAAAATGGAGAGATCGCCGCTGTTGTGATTGACGACAGTGCAACTCTAAAAAAGGTTTATCACACGGATCGCGGGATTGTTTTACAAGCGGCAAATTCAAAATATAATCCCATCGTCATAACGGACGAAGCACTGGAGAACACCCGCATCGTAGGTCGGCTTGTTGCCGTGCTGAACGAAAGGTAGCCGACATGAACAAAAATAAAATCGTATCCGTGTTTTTAGCCCTACTGGTCATTGGGAGCATTCAATATATCGTCGAAAACTTCTCCGTTCAGAACCTTCTGATCGGTTTGATCCTTGCGATCTTATGCGCATATGGTGCAGTGTGCTTTTGGAGAAAATCGCCAACGAACCGTCACTCAAAGAAGAAAAAAAGAAGATCTCGCCGCACGGCTCGGGATAGATCTTCTTCCGTGCATCCAAAACAAGACTCCGAAGCACTTGTGCGGCCGTCGAGATCATTTCAGATTGATCGCTACGTTATTTTGGATACGGAGACCACAGGATTTGGCGGATATGATGAGATCGTTGAGATCGGCGCGATCAAATATAACGGGGACGAAAAAGAGATCTTTCACACCTATTGCAAGCCGACGAAGCGCATTAGGAACAGCGAGTTTCACGGCATTACAGATGAGGATGTGAAAGACTATAAGAACGCTTATTTCTACATGGATGAACTCAAGGCGTTTTTGGGAGATCTCCCTATCTTTATGTACAATGCTCCGTTTGACTATCGAATGCTGAGTTCTTTGACGGAGATTAACAATCCGATTGTCGATGTGCTTCAAATTTCCAAAAAATATGAAAACAGAAAAAGCCATGCTCTGGAAAATGTCAAAAAATCACTACATATCGATAGACCGTCCCACAATGCCGTAGACGATTGCGAGACGACGCACGATTATCTGAATTATCTTATTGAAAAGCATCAAATAACCAAGCTGAGAATTGACGCGAATAAGGATTATTCCGAGCGTAGAGACGAATTTTTGGACAGAATCAGTTTTTCTCTATTAGAAGAAATGCCAATTATTCAAGAGTCGAACGCCTTGGCGAATACCTCCTTTTGCTTCACGGGCAGCCTCGAGCAAATTTCAAGACTCGAAGCCGGAGAGCTTGTGTTGGCACATGGCGGGCTGTTAAAACGCCGTATCGTCTTATCCTTGAATTATTTGGTAGTTGGGAAAGACGGCCTGTATCGAGAAAAATACGATAAAGCACTCAGGTATAATGAGCGGCCGGACGTTAACATTAAGATCATTGGCGAAAATGAATTTCTTGAGATGATTGATCAAATCGAGAAAACGGCAGGTCAGCTCATTGTAGCTTAGGCAGATTTCTTAGAAAAAACACTATGATTTTTTCCCGCTCAAATAAAACATATAGATTCCCTTATGTTTTTTTCTCGACCAAATAAAACGTATGGTGATTGAACGCGAATGACACCGCATAGAAAATTTTGTGCGTGTTGTGCAATCTATTTGACAGATCATATTATTTAACGTATAATGTGTACACGATAACTGGCCGCGGGAGGAATCCTGGGCTACCAAAAATCCTCGTACACATTGTGTGCGAGGATTTTTTCTTCTTGGAGGTTCTATGCAGTACGACAAACCATTCTTAACGTACGAAGAGCAAATAGATTATTTAAGAGACAGGCATGGGCTCGTCATCAAAGATAAAGATTTCGCAGTTACAGCCCTCAAGACGGTGTCTTATTATGATTTAATCAATGGCTATAAAGAAAGTTTCATGGATGAAAAAGAGCATTATATCGACGGAATTACCATGGAACGCCTTTTCGTGTTTCATCAATTTGACAGAAGCATTCAGAACGTGCTGTTCAAATATAGCGTTTACGCCGAACGAAAATTCAAAACACAGCTTGCCTATGTACTTGCGCAAGACTTTGGAATCCATCAGAGTGACTATTTGGATATCAGGAAATACGTTCGACCACATCATCCTTCGAGAAGGGAGAAATTATCACGCACGATTGAGTGCATGCAAGCACTGTACACAGACACATCAAAATATGTCGATAACCCCACTCGACATTATCGAAATACGAAGAATCATATACCTCCTTGGATTCTCATAAAAAACACGTCCTTTAGCACCGCTTCGGATTTATACTCATTTTTACCGAAAGAACAGAAAAACAAAGTGCTGCGTCTCATGTTCCCGGATGCATCAAACGATTTAGCTTGTGAGAAGGAAATATTCCCAAATGCATTGAGATGTGTGCGGCTGTTTCGAAACAAGATCGCGCATAACTTGAAGTTCGTGACTTTTAGAATGGGAAAAAAGCATGCGATCAAACTTGTGAACTTGCAAAAAATGTTGCCTGATGTTTTGATCACCAAATCTGATATCGAGGACAGACGAGGTGCGAATGATCCTTATGGCATGCTTTTAAGCCTTATTTGGCTCATCCAAGAAAAAAATATATTATTAGAACTCGTCTTCGATATGCTTTTGCAGATTGAAAAGGTAGACTGTCGGAATACAGATGTTGACGGTGTTTGTGGCGATTATTATAGAATCACAAATTTTCCAACCGATCTTGATCTGAGGCTGAAAAAACTAACAGGGGTCTTATATGAACGAACAGGACTCCTGATCAACAGCAAAATTGTTTGAACGTTGCAGAAATCATCTACAATAAAATAAAAGCCCCCACACTGTTGGAGCAGTGCAGGGGAAAGAAATGTGGCGTATATTGCTATACACCGGAGCAATTACAGTATAGCATACATGCCTCCCAAAGTACAGAAAGAGGCGATCGCGATGACTAAACGAGGCACCAGAGCACCCAGCGGCATGGGAAGTATTACTTATGCCATACGCGGCGGCAAAAAATACTGGACGGGACGCGTGACACTTGGATTTGATCTTCAAGGCGAACAAGTGCGCAGATCCTTCTCCGGCTACAAAAAGACCGAAGTCATCGAAAAGATGCAACGCGCCCTCGCGACCCAAAACGTCGCAGGATATGTCGACAAAGGCGACGGCACATTAGAAACACTCATGCCCCTATGGCTCCATCAGGTAAAGGCAAAAGAAATCCGATCTACTACGCTTGCCAAATACGACACCATCATCAAAAATCGCATCGAAGGACACCCCTACGGGAAAATGAGAGCCAGAGACATCACCATACGCAACCTTCAAAATTACATTGACACTCTCCCTGATACCGGATGCACCCGCAACATGATGAAAGACACCCTATCCGTCATGAAACTCTTTTTAGAGTACGCCATCACCATCGGCATTATCCAGACCAACCCCGCAAACTACATCAAACTACCCAAAAACGACGACGCCCCCAAAGACCAAGACAAATACAGAATCTTTAGCCGAGATGAGCAAAGACAAATCATCGACGCCCTCGACCTTGAAGATCCCATCGAAGCCATGCTCTACCTCGACTTCTTTACAGGCCTGCGCAGAAGCGAGCTAAGAGGCCTCCAGTGGAAAAACTACCGCGACGGCATGATCTACGTCGAACAACAAATGCGACGCGCCTATAGCTTCAAAAACGGTGTCCGCACCATGGAAAAGAACGAACTCCAAGATCTCAAAACCGAGAACGCAAGACGAACCATCGCACTTCCCAAGATTGCACAGAACTTTTTAACCGATTGGAAAGCGAAAGCGATCCAAAAACACGCTGCACAAAACGCCCCATTCACCGAAGACACCTTTATTTTTTCCGATCAATATCTTCGCCCTATCGAAGAAAAGCGAGCCAACAGAAGACTTCAAATCATCTGCCGCGATCTCGGCATCGAACCGCGCCCCCTCCACGGCATCAGACACTCATACGCCACAAGACTCTTCGAAGCCGGCGTAGATATTAAGACCGTCCAGCACCTTATGGGACATGCAGACTACAAAACAACCTTGGACATCTACACACACGTCATGCCGGAGCAGAAAGAAAAAGCCGTCGCGATATTCGACAAACTATACGATGAAAAAAAATAGAGGCTTCAAAGCCTCTTTTTTGTTGTCAAAAGTTGGCTATTAGTTGGCTATAAAATCATCATGAGGTGAAAAAAGAATCAAAAATATGTAAAAAGAGCAGGCATCACACCCGCTCTTTTTAAAGGAAACCGCTAAATAACGCCATTCGTAAAAATATGAAAAAGCGTTAAAACCCTGGTGCGCCGGAGAGGA
>QWCB01005139.1_pt1 | contig 11394 bp, 14 predicted proteins | sample 1972511 | NCBI WGS metagenome assembly QWCB01 (sample SAMN09866719, study PRJNA288562) | Human gut metagenome isolate term5_stool, whole genome shotgun sequencing... | isolation source: gut | host: Homo sapiens | place: USA: California
AATCCGATGCAGATTCCTCCGACAATACTTGCTAACAATGGCATATCGTACATACTTGGTAACACTGGCCCTATAATATTGAAAAATTTCGCAAATACGGCAAATGATATTGTGGCTACGAAAGCTTTCTTCACAAAATCAAATCCCATTATTGAAAATCCAAGAACGTAGCAGCTCACATCCAATACTACTGATGTTATTGATTGATCCAATCCGAAGATTTTGTTCAAGAACAACATCATTCCGAGCACTCCGCCCTCAGTTACGCCTGATTGTTTATGTACGTTCACTACTGCGAACGCCATTATTGCACATCCTAGGATTATTTTAAGTAATCCTTTTTTAGTTAATCCGAAAAATTTTAGCATTCTACTAAGCATTTTATCTTCCCCCGTTTAGAAATTAGGAAGTTAAAATTGACCACGAAAAAAAGACTGCGGTTCAAGTTTAACTTGCCTTTGCAATCTCTGGTTTTGATGCTTTTTTGTTTGCTGATTTTTTCTTGTAAAAACTCTGAACCTTATTGTTCTTTTTAGCCTATAAGAGTATCACATCAGATCCTTTCCAGGCTCTTTATCGAGCAATAGTCATCAGATAAAAACTACCAAATAATTATATTTGGTACCCATAGATAAATAATTACAGAGATATTGTATACCACTTTTTAATAATTGTCAACTTTTTTAGTGAATTAGGGGAGATTTTGTGAAAAATTTTGGTATGATTTGTGTATATTGTTTACACTTTCGCTTTAATATTTGAAATTTAAAGCGAGAATGATTTTTCTGAAAAATAAAAAACCTCAAAAGCTATAAAACTTTTGAGGCTTAATTGTCTAATTTTAATAAGTTTCTTTGAAGATTTCGAAGAATCCTTGTGGGTGATCACATGCTGGGCATTTCTTAGGTGCTGTTTTACCTTCGTGAATGTAGCCACAGTTGTTGCATTTCCATAAGTATACTTCTTCTCTTTCGAATACTTTTTCTTTTTCGATGTTTTCTAATAATTTTCTGTATCTTTTTTCGTGAGCTTCTTCAACTTCTCCGATTTCAGTGAATACGCGTGCGATTTCCTTGAATCCTTCTTCTTTCGCAATCTTGGAGAATTCTGGATACATTTCAGAGTTTTCGAAATGTTCTCCTTCTGCTGCAGATTTAAGGTTACTCTTAGTGTCTCCTAAGTGAACTGGGAATCCTGCTTCAATTTCTATTTCAGCGTCTTGTAAATCTTCACTCAAAAAATTCATGAATCTTTTTGCGTGCGCCATTTCATTTCTTGCTGTTTCTTCAAATATCATAGAAATTTGAACGTATCCTTCTTTTTTTGCTGTTTTAGCAAAATATGTATAACGCATATTTGCTTGACTTTCCCCTGCAAATGCTGCCATTAAATTGGTAGCTGTTTTTGTACCTTTTAAGCTTGCCATAATATTTCCCCCTTGTAAATTTGAATGAATTTAACAATTCATTTCTAATATAACTATACCACAAACCAAGAATTTTATCACATTATATATCTGATGTTCGGACATTCAAATCGTTAATAATTCCTTTTATTCCGATTTTTATCACTGTTGGAGTGCCTTCTTCGATTATTTCTTCCTTTTTAATAGTAGGCTGTCCGTTGATGTCTTCGTAGTACAATCTTTTAATAGTAGGAGTTCCTTTTTTTATTATTATTTCTTCTCCTTGGCGCAAATTATTGTCGTAAATTTTTTCAATCTTAGGATTTTCCTCGACAATTGCCACATCTTCTCCGTATTTTTTCACGCTCATCACCTCATTTATTATTATACCGTAGATTTCATTTATTTACTCAGCTTATAAATAGTATGTTATTTATTAGATATTGCAATAAATGAACGCTGAAAACTATGATAAAATATAGCTATAATATCAATAGGAACAAAACAAATGAATAATTAGAGAAAAGGGATGAATTTAATGAAAAAATTTAAGATTTTGGCATTATTATTAATGGCAAGTTTGATGTTCGCAGGATGTTCTAAGGAAGAAAATAAGGAAACTTCTTCTACAGAACAAAAGACTGAAGAAAAGAAAGAAGAAAAAACTGAACAAAAAACTGAACAAAAAACTGAAGAAAAGAAGGAAGAAGCACAAGAACCAACAGCTGATAATCCTATGATTGTTGACGAAGCTAAAAAACTTGTCAAAGTTTATGCCGAAGTTAACGATAAGTTCAAAAAAGAAAGCACAATGCACGCTATCGTAGCAAAATCTGGTAAGAACAACGGACAATCTATGTTTGTATCATATGCAAACCAAAATGATTTGTACGATGCATTGGAAAAAATCGGTGCAAAACCAGGTAACAACGTTACAATGGACAACATGGGAAAAGAAGCCGTTAAAGGTGATAAGATTAATCTTACTTTCAAATTCCAAGGTTCTGACAACGAATTAGGAATTAACGATGTTATCAAAGATTCTTCAGGAAAAGAAATAGACATCAGATTTGGTGGTAACCAAAAACCAGCAAAAGACATGAACACAGGTTGTATGACATGTTTGCAAAGTTGTCCTTTGGGAATAACTTCAAACGCATCACAATTAATTGGCGCTGACGAAAAAGGCGGAGTTAAATACACTTTGGCTGATTCTGTTCCAGCCGATAAAACACCTGTTGTTATCACTTATAAATTAGCTAACTAACCATTTCATTTAAAATTCTCTATTTAAAAAGGTAGGCTTTTATTAGCTTACCTTTTTGTAGATGAAAAGTCTAACGAATCTCAATCCGATGTAAAGTGACATGAATGTGATGATGATGTATGGCAGTTTTTCAAATTTGAAGTTTTTGATGTTGAGTCCTATGAAAAACATCAGTATCACGATTGCTTCAACGATTACAATGTAGACTCCAAATGGATAAATCGCCATCGAGATAGCAGCTTGTAACATTACCAAAAGCAATACGTTGTATTTTTCGTCTTGTCTCCAATCATCTTTGTCGAAAAATACGTTGGCTATTCGATAAGTTATTTTGAATTTGAAAATCGCAAATGCAAATATGAACACAGATCTTATCGCAAAATAAATGTAGCCTACAAGATAGTTTCTTCTGATAAATGAGCTAATGTCAAAGCTTGAATAATAGTCCAAGATTACTGTGACTACAAATGCCAAAAGTCCCATTTTCAATACGCCGTTTTTAGTGTTTTTGAATCTATTTATTGGAAGTTCCAACGTCTCTCCCATAAACTCAAAAATCTCGTATACGATATCGCAAAACTCAGATTGTTTGCCATTCGTACCGTCTACTTTTTTAAATTTATTCATAAGCAAACCCTCCCTTTTCGCTTATCATATATATATTATACATCATATCGAATAAGAGTTTCAATCATTCTAATCGATTATTCGTAATAACTACCTGCAAACTCGTATTTTTTACTCTTGTATACTTCTTTGTCTTCTGTAAAATTGATGTCTACTTTTTTTGTTGACAGATATTCTCCTTTTACTTTGTACTCATCAACTTCTGTATCTTTCAGTATTAATATTCCATTGATCGTAATTTTGGGATTCTTTTTCGTTTTTTCATTTGCCACATAATACACGTTGTCCTTATCTATGAAAACTCCGTCTATTGTGACGTCGTTAAATATCGTGATATCGTCAGCATCAACCACAATATTGTTCTTTGTCGTGGAATATTCTACTAATTTACTCAGGAATTGTTCATCCATTTCGATTTTTGCATCTTCATCTCTTTTTTCAAAAATATTTTCGTCATCATTTCCCGCAATCTCACCGATATTTCCATTTGATTTTTCTTGTGCGTATTCTTGATATTTCTGATCGACGATATTCTTGTCAACAAAATGCGTTTCGTTTTTAAAAGAGAATACAAAACAATTTTTTATTCCCAAACTTTGTCTTCCTTGTGTGATTTCCGGCAACAACTCTTCGATTTTTTCTTTTGGAATAATTCTTTTTTCAAATGGATTTTTCCTTTTATACACCATTTTCGTCATTACATAAGATCCTTTATTGTCCGGATAGTAGCTCATAAACGAGAAAACTTTCCTGTCACAGTCTTTTTCCTCATAAAAATTGACATTTGTACTTTTTTGCTCTGGAATTTCTTCTATCTGAATATCAAATGTTTCTTTATGGAAATTTTCGTTCAGTTTTTCATCAAAAAGTTTCCTTTTGTTGATGATTTGTACTGTTGAATACGCGTTCGCCTTTGCTTTGATGTAGTTGTACTTGTAGGAGTTGGTTGTTCTGATGTTTTTCACTTGAACCAACAAAAACACAATGACAATCATCAACACGAATATCATGTAGAGTGCGTAAATTGTGATGTAGGCTCTCGATTTTCGTTTCATTTTTCCTTATCTCCAATGTAGACTACGAATTTCTTCCCATTTTCTTCCAAATAAATGTAGTTGTCATCGTGACTGAATGAAAAATCCTCGGCGTTGTCCTTGAGTTCATTTCTGTAAATCTTGTCATTAGGCCCATGTTCTTTTAATTTATCGAAGCTTAAAAAATCTGTAAATGCAAATCTTATGATTTTGTCGTTTTCTTTGGTGAAATACACGTAATTTTGCTTATTGTCAATATATTTTACCAGAACAAACCCCATTGATTGATCGGAATGAGTCCAATTTGGTTTTTCTGTAATCACAGATCTTGATCCTTCGATTTCTTTTTTTATGTAATATGCGCAGTGATCGACATCGTCAACTTCGTTTTTCATATTTGCACTTGATTGCATAATCGCAAAATTTGTCTTAAAAGATAGGAAAATAACACCCAAAACGACTGAAAATATGAACAAACTCACCATAACTTCAAGCAACGTGAATCCACTACTTTTTTTTGTAAAATGACACATCTTTCGCAATATCTCCATTAACTACTTTTACATTTATCCTGAGTAAATCTCCCACGTCATCTTTTGTGACAAAAACCTTGGAATTTTCGTCCACAATTGAGGAATCGACATCATCGTGTGCTTTCAAATATTCAACGCAATTGTCCAAATCTAATAGCACAATGTTTTCTGTGCAGGATTTGTCTTGCATTGCAATCACGTTTTTTAATTGTGGATAATATACGACAACACAAAGACTCACCAAAAACAGTGCAAATAAAACCTCTAACAGTGTGAAGCCCTTATTTTTTCGTCTCATATACATCCACTCTCCCAGTCGCTATGTAACAATTTATCCTGTATTTTTTGTCTTTCGTTATGTAGTAAAAAGTTCGAAAACGTGATGATGCAGAGGATTTGGATATGTTAGCTCCGATACTTCCGAGATCAAATGTATGTGATGTTGTCTCTTTATTTAAGTGAAGTTCGCCATTTTTCAAATCTCTTTCGAAAAATTTTTCCATCTTATTAGAATCATAAAAATAATAGGAATTTGCATCGAATCGAAACTCAATACTCCTTCCTGCATTCATCGCAACACTTCTCGCTGTTTTCAAATCACTAATAAGAGTGTTGATTTCTTTTCTAGATGAGACATCACTTTTCAAGTCGTATTTTAGAACGCAAGTCATGACCACAACAGAAATTATGAACAGACTCACCATCACCTCTATTAAACTGAATGCTTTTTTTCTCGTTTTTAATTTAGAAAACATTTCCCATCACCGCATACAACAAAAAAGAAGACCAAATCACGGGAACAAATGCAATCTCCTCGTCCTCTTCTTTTCTTATAACATATATCAACGCTCTGATTCCACTTATAATTCCAAGATAAAACACGAAATTCACCAAATCTGTGAGACTTTTACTCATACCAAGCCCCAAAATAATCAGAGAATCCACACTTCCCATAAATCTGTCCTTGGTTAAAAAATTAAAAATCACAGGAATTAATAAGATCAGAAAACTTTTCAGAAAAACCCCTGAAAACACAGAAACAATAATGCTACAAATGACGAAAAACAAAACATTGATCCAGTACACCTCGTTAGTTTTAAAATCATCAACCATAATGTCAACAAAGCCAAGTAAAAGAGCAAAGTCGCAAATTGATGTAGTATTAGTTATACGAAAAATCGCACATAAAAACACCGAAATCAACACAAACACACCAATGTTTTTAATGGATAATCTCTTCAAATACAAATCCATCAAACACTTAGCTATCAACATCACAACTATTATGGCTTCCATATTCTCCTCCATAATAATATTATAGTATAATTTTAGCTAAAAAACATTTTGTTTTGTTAATTTCGGTGGGTGGTTAGTCAATAAATTTGAGCAAATAATCCCTGTCCAAGACACGAATTTCCATGCCTTCTATGTATATCGCCTTGTCTTCTGCAAACTTCTTCAATTCTTGATTCAAGCTTGGTCTGTTGACACGTAAAATATCTGCAAGCATCGTCTGCGATGTTGGTAGTTTCAAATAATCCACTTCTTGCAAATGGAGTATCCAATAAGCTAGTCTTTGCGATACTTTTGAATATTGTGTGGCCCTTATGACAAGCTTGTTGAAGCAAGTGTATTCTGCTACAAATTTCAAGATGTTTTTCGTGAGGACAATGTCTGTGTCCATGATTTTCTCGAACTCTTTTAGTGGCAAGAAGTACACTTTTGTTTTCTTAATAGCATACACATCGTAAGGAAATTTTCTGGTGTGTCCAAAATACAAGTAAAAGGGAAAAGCATCCCCCGCAAAATAATACGAGGACACTATTTCCTTACCATTTATTGTGTATTCGCACGCCTTCAAACAACCTTGGTCGATAAACATTACATAAGTTAAATCTTCATCTTTACCAAGAACCTTATCACCAGATTCATAGTTTTTCGAAAAGAAATCCAGTTTAAGCAATTCGTTCTGTGATCTCTCCGATATATTATCGAATAGTTTAAAGTCTAATATTTTCATTAAAAACCCTCTTCTCTTACTTAAATTCTAACAAAAAAAGTTTTCAATGTAAATCAATCAACGAATATTTTTATAACCTAAAATACCAGAATTAGATTATTCTCTAACTCTGGTATTTTTATCAAGAGATATGAAATTGTTTTATTAGAATATTCCCAATCCTTTAAGGAATATAATTATTAAAACAAAAGGTAATAAATATGATACATATTTCAAAACCTTAGGCACTTTAAATGCCTTTGCACCGTTGTTGACATCTTCTCTGAACACATCAAATTTCCATTTGAATAATGTGTAAAGTATCAACGAGATGGCTCCAAGTGGCATCATGATATTTCCTGATAAGAAGTCTGCAAAATCGAACAAGTTTCTGCCCATTACTGTGACTGTTTTTAGTATGTTATGTCCGAATATTGTTAACAATCCCACTATAAATATCGATGTTAATGCGTAGATTACGCCTTTTTTTCTGTCAATTTTAAGAAGTTCTGAAAATGATGAGCTTATTGGTTCCAAATATCCTAATGCAGATGATAATGCTGCAAAGAACATTAATAAGAAGAATAATACTCCGAAAAATCTTCCGAATGGTAAATTCATAAATACGTTACTCATTGTTACGAATAATAAGTTTGATCCTGAATCTGGTTGTAATCCTAGTGCAAATACTGCTGGGAATATTGCAAATCCGGCGATAAGTGCTGCTAGTGTATCAAAACCTATAACCATTAATCCGTCTGAAGGTATGTCTGAATCTTTGTGAAGATATGATCCATATACAAATGCACCACCACTTGCGATTCCTACTGAGAAGAAGCATTGTCCTAGTGCTGCTAGTATGGATTCTGCATTGATTTTCGAGAAATCAACGTTCATGTACCATTTAACACCTTCCATTGCATTTGGAAGAGTGATTGATCTAATTACAACTGCTATTAGCATTATGAATAATGCTGGCATCATAAATTTACAAGCTTTTTCCAATCCGTCGTTTAAGTTTTTAGCTGAAATGACACCTATTATGATTGTACAAATTAGTGTAAATATTAAAAGTGTCATTGGAGAATCCAACATCTTGGCAAAGTTTTCAGTGTACTGCGCCGCTGTAAATCCTGTCATTTCTCCTGTAAGCATCTTTACAAGATAGTTCATTATCCAACCCATTATTTGAATGTAATAAGTTAGAATGAAAAACGCACTCAATACGCCAAGCCAACCGAAACTTACCCAAGGGCTACCTTTTTTAGTTAGTTTTCTCATACCTTCAATTGGACTCGCTTGCGCTTTTCTACCAAGTGTAACTTCCATGTAGAATAGAGGTATCCCAATGAACACACATATTAGAATATAAACTAATACGAACGCTCCCCCTCCATTTGTACCAACTAGATATGGAAATCTCCATACATTTCCCAATCCAATGGAAAATCCAGCTGCTGCCATTATATATCCAAATCTACTATTCCAATTACCTCTATTGTCGCTCATAATTACACCTCCATTAAGACTTAAATATAGTCGGTTTGTCGACTTTTGTTTCTAATGCTTTAATAGCACGTTCAACCAATTCTTCTCTTAAACCATCTTCACGAGATTTCAATTCTGGGTTACCAACTGGGTATGGAATTGCGACTGTAGGTACAATTCTGTTTGCTCCTACTGATTGTGAAATTGTAGTTATAGTAGCCATATGAACTATAGGGATACCATATCTTTCGATTTCTTTTACCATCGTTGCACCGCAACGTGTACAAGTACCTCAGGTACTAGTCATTATAATGCCGTCAACGTTGGCATCTTTCAATTCTTGACCAATTTCCTTACCGAATCTCTTAGCATTAGCTACAGATGTTCCTGTTCCTGTTGTAGTGTAGAAATATTTGAACACATTTCCTATTACGCGCATCTTTTTAAGTCTTGTAAGTTGATCCAAAGGTGCAACTCTGTCTGCTTTTGCATTACAATAAACAGGGTCAAATCCACCGTGGATTGTTATGAATTTGCCTTTTAATTCATCCAAATCACTTACATCGTATTTTGCCCATTTTTGAGCTGATGCTGATTGAACCTTGTCAGGGTTTCCTTCAGGAACAACACCACCAGTTGTGATAAGTGCTATTGTAGCCTTGCTCATGTCAGCTATTGGAGCTGCTGGTTCAACTTCGTCAAATTCTGGCATTGGAAGTTCTGTTTCAAATTCTTCATCGTTAAATCTCTTAAGAAGCATTTCAACTGCACGTCTTGCACCGATTTTGTCAGAAAATTCTGTCAAACGTCTACCTTGTGCAAGGTAATTGTCTTCTTTTGGAGAAAGTTTCTTTCCTTCGATGATTTTATTGGTCAAAGTAGCCATTTCTTTTATAGCTTGTTTCATTTTTGCTGCAGAGTCTGCAGTTTCGATAATGTAGCTGTGAAGTCTACACATATCAACAGCTGGGTTTTCAATGTACATTCCTGTTACAAGTGGAATGTTTTTATCTTTTAATAAATTGATAACTCCAGAACAAGCCATACCGTATCTACCAGCGTTAAATGCAGGTCCTGCTACGACAATGTCAGGATTTACTTTTTCAAATACATCTAATATAAATTTGTCTGATTCTTCTTTATGTTCGTTGTAATAGTTGTCACCACAAACGACAGTTCCAACAACTTGACCATCTACCAAAGCCTTATCAAAAGCTTGTGCACAACCGATCGGTTTGTCTTCAAAATGAGGCTTATAATCAGCTTTGTCTTCTCCACCTATTTGTCCAAAAAACTGATTTACGTAGTATAATATTTTTTTCATAAAAACCTCCTAATAAAGCTTAACTGTAAGATTGTGGAATCCTATTTCAGATGTAGAACCAGTAACAGCGTTAAGTTCGCATACGATAGTTCCTTTTTCTTCATCCAAACATCCATCCCAACCACCAGCTAAGTTCTTAATGGCTTCTACATTACCAATAATTTTGTCCGGCTTATCCAAATGAACAAGATGAGATACATTTCCTGTAGATACTACAGCACATGCTTCCTTCTTGGCATCTGCCAAAGGTTGAGAATCTCCTGCCCATCCAGCACATTCGTCAGTAATAAGTACCGATTTTATCCCGGCTTTTTCCAAACCAGCAGAAATCATTACCAAGTCTGAGTCTGGATTACCGTAACCTTCTTCAGAAATTACAACACCATCTGCAGCTAACATCTTGCAAAGCTTAACAGTGTAATCGCAAGTTCTAAATTTACCATCCAAAGTAGTAAGCTCTGGAACCATAATTTCACCGACAAAATTAATAGTCTTGCCATGTTCCTTGTACAATTCCTTGATTACGGAGTTGTTTTGATGTTGATAAGTTGTGATCTTATCGCAAGCAGCTACACAGTTACCACTTACAACAGCACCGTCCAACTCTTCATTAGGATGAAGAAGTGTAGGTAATATCTTTTTAACATCTACACCGTAAATGTACACATCGTGAAGCAAACCTTGTGCAATCATCATTTGTGCATATACGACTCTTGGTAAATCTTTAAGTCTTTCTGCTTCTGTTTTAATATCTTGAATTTCGAAGATTTCTGAATTATCGCACTCTACATTTTCAAGAGCATATCCCAAATATTCAGCAGACTTCAAACCTACAAGTCTAGCACAAGTTTCGTGTTCGTGAGGTTCGATATCTTTTTGAACTTTAATATCCACAACTACATTCAAAGTCTTGGAAAATGGAGTGTAATCTGCTCCTTCTCCCCACATATCTATAATTCCTTCTTGGAAACCAACCACATCACCAACAGTAACTACAGCAACATTTTTCATTATCTTAGTGATACCGTCTCCAAGTTGTTCGATTTCACCTGTAACACCTGGGAACTTATTTGTTCTACCAACTCTAAATCTAGGTTCGATACAGTCTTTGACTGGAATAATCCTAGTTTTTTCGCCAGGTTTCGCCAAGTCAATGCTAATTTCTGTTACAAAATCGACATCCTTTAAAAAATCGATCATTTCATCTTTGTTGATAAAAAGCGTCTTATTTTCTACCTTAGTAGTATCAGAAAACTTAACATCTTCAATCAGACAATTTTGATATTCTAATTTCATAACCCCAACTCCTTCATTAATTCTCTATACCTTCTTTTAGAAGAACCGCATCGAGAGTACAATAATCTTCACCATTTCTGTAATCTGGCTTTCGAACTCCCATAGTGTTGATATATTTTTCGATAGAATTTTCAATAATTTCAATTGACCTTTCAGAAAACCCTTTTTTCATCACTACACTTCTAACCGGCGAATAAAACATCCTAATCGATGCAGCTAGAGGATGAGTCACCAAAGAATACCCCAAATGTGTGAGATCTCTTACCTTATAAAGCACATCCAAATATTCTCCTTCGATATTAATAGTGTTGTCGTATTCGTTAATTACGTAACTATTATTAGTAACAATTACTATATCCTTTTCCATAACCATCCTCCTTGTACTATTATTAAACCATATTTCTTGATAAAAAAAAGTTAG
>QWCB01006837.1_pt1 | contig 11393 bp, 10 predicted proteins | sample 1972511 | NCBI WGS metagenome assembly QWCB01 (sample SAMN09866719, study PRJNA288562) | Human gut metagenome isolate term5_stool, whole genome shotgun sequencing... | isolation source: gut | host: Homo sapiens | place: USA: California
GTGGCACTGGCCAGTATCATTTCCCAATACGTGTCCGCTGTGTTGATCTTACAGGCACTGCTTCGAAGCAAAGACATCTATGCACTGCATCCCGGAAAACTGCGGATGGATCGGGAACTTACGAGGGACATTCTGAAGCTGGGAATGCCTTCCGGATTACAGAACGTGATCTTCCAGTTTGCCAACAGTTTTGTGCAGATGGGGGTGAATTCCTTCGATGCAACCATGGTGGCAGGCAATTCCGCAGCTACCAATGCGGATGCCATGGTATACGATGTCATGGCGGCATTCTATACTGCCTGCGGCAGCTTTATGGGGCAGAATTACGGCGCGGGCAAGAAGAAAAGAGTGCGGAACAGTTACCTCATCAGCCTGGCATATTCCTTTGGTATCGGTCTGATCCTGGGAGTGTCCCTGGTAATTTTCGGAAGATCGTTTTTGTCCCTGTTTACCAGGGATGCGGCGGTTATGGATGCCGGTATGTACCGTCTGACGATCATGGGATTTTCCTATTGTATTTCGGCATTTATGGACTGTACCATTGCGGCAGCCAGAGCCATGGGCAAGAGTATTGCGCCGATGTTCATCGTGATCATGGGTTCCTGTGTGTTCCGTGTGATCTGGGTCTATACGGTATTTGCTTATTTTCACACGATACCGTCCCTGTATCTGCTGTATGTTTTCTCCTGGAGTATCACCGCAGTGGCGGAAATCCTCTATTTCATACGAATTTACAAACAGAAAATGGCTCTCCTGTCGTAAGACAGAAGAGCCATTTTTGCGTGGGTGCGCCTAGCGGCGCATGTCGCTCTTTATATTATGCGGCTTCGGTTTCGGCGGAAACAGAAACTGCAGGGTAGCGTACCGGAAGCAGATGAGCGCGTTCCAGTGCCACATAGAGGATGGGGATCAGAATCAGCTGGATAATGATACCGGGGAGGCAGGATACGAAATATCCGGTAGCCCAGACAGACCAGCTGTAGGAACCGCCTGCAAAGATCAGTGCGCGCAGGATACCGGTGATCACACGGCCACCCAGCATGGCAATGACCAGAGCTGCATACAGATCAACGACCAGTTTACCGCTGCGGAGAAACTGCATGACCAGACCGCTGATCAGACCATAGAGCCCCAACTCGATCATCATGACAGGCATATATCCGAAAACGGGCATACCGGTAAGCAGACTGGATACCAGAGGTCCGAGAATGCCGCAGACCAGACCGAAAGGTGCTCCACAGACCAGACCGCACAGAAGCACGGGCAGATGCATGGGGGAGAACAGGACACCGCCCTTGGGAATGGCGTGCAGAGTCATGGGCAGAACCACACATAAGGCAACACACAGAGCAGTGAGGATGCTCTTGTTTAAAACAGTTAATTTTTTCATGGAAAACCTCCTGATAAGATATAACTGTTCAGAGTCTCCATTCGCAAAAAGCCTCTCCGAGGCTTTATTTTTGCTCATTGAGATGACTTCGTCAAATAAATATTGCCATATATTCTTACGAATGCAAGCATTCGACGAACATCTGTCAATATTTAATGACTCTGAACAGTAACAAAAAAGCCAGAACGGCACACTTTTCCCTTCTGGGATAAATATGCCTTCTGGCGTTAAGCTCCTTCCTGAAGCATAATACATAATAAAGGGTGGGCATTTTTTTGTCAAGATAAATTGCAAAAAAGCATTTGCCATGCTATCATGGAACATGTATGTATTATTTTTGGCAGGAGTAAAGTTATGCGTATTATGGTAATGGACGGCCAGGGCGGAGGCGTAGGCAGAAGCCTGCTGGAGGCTCTGAAGGAACGGTTTCCGGAGGCGGAACTGATCGCAGTGGGAACCAACGCCACAGCTACGGCGAATATGATGAAGAGCGGCGTTACAAGCGGTGCCACCGGGGAGAATGCCGTGGTATATAACAGTAAGAGGGCAGACGTGATCGTAGGACCGGTGGGAATCGTCATGGCGGATGCCATGTTAGGTGAGATCACCCCCACCATGGCAGCAGCGGTAGCTTCGAATGATGAAAAACTGATCCTGATCCCCATGAGTAAATGCCATGCCACTATCGTGGGAGTCGAGAGCAGACGCCTGGGAGAATACATTGCGGAGGCTGTGGATGAGATCGCTGAGAACTGTTTCTGAGCTGACAGAGGAATTGCGTGTGCTTCCCACCGGAATGCGCATTATTGCCATTGACGGCAGATGCGCCGCAGGGAAGACAACACTGGCTGCCAGACTTGCAAAAGAACTGGGCGGAGATGTGATCCATATGGATGATTTTTTTCTGCCGCCTGCACTTCGGACGCAGGAGCGCAGAAGCGAGCCTGGTGGAAATGTGCACTATGAACGATTTTTGACGGAAGTCATACCGAAGCTTGCATCGGGACAAGCATTTTCCTATCAGAGATTTGACTGTTCCCGCATGGCACCGGGAGACTGGCTCCCGGTACAAAATAACGGTTTTGTATTCGTGGAAGGCGCTTACAGCTGCCATCCGGTACTGGGAGAATACATGGACCGGAAAGTATTTCTGGATATAGACCATGAGACGCAGACGGAGCGGATCCGCACGAGGAACGGAGAGGACATACTACAGGACTTCCTGCAGCTGTGGATTCCGTTGGAAGAAGCATATTTTCAGGCATTTTCCCTAGAGGAGAATACCGATTACATTATAAAACAGACGAAAGGCGAGACAGATGCTGCATCAGTTTTACCCGGATTATGAGGCGGATTCCGCCTATGGCATAGATTACAGAACATTATATGAACAGGGGTATCGCGGAATCATTTTTGATATTGACAATACACTCGTACCGCACGGGGCACCGGCAACACCGCAGGCAACAGAGTTCTTTGGCAGATTGCGGGAACTGGGATTTCAGACACTGCTGTTATCGAACAACAAGGAGCCCCGCGTAAAAAGTTTTGCGGATGCAGTAGGTGCTTCCTATATCTATAAGGCCGGGAAACCCGGAAGAGAAGGTTATCTGCGGGCTATGGAACAGATGCATACCGGGGCGGATACCACACTTTTTGTGGGGGATCAGCTGTTCACCGATGTGTGGGGAGCTAAGAAATGCGGGATCATGACTTATCTGACGAAACCCATTCATCCGAAAGAAGAGATTCAGATTGTACTCAAGAGATATCTGGAAAAGATCGTACTGTTTTTCTACCATAGAGAAAAGCGTCGGAAAGGAAATCAAAATGCTGAATGATATCAATGGCTATACCAGAACCTGTGGGCTGATCGGAAACCCGGTGGAGCACACCCTGTCTCCGGTGATCCACAATACCCTGTCCATGGTGCTTGGGAAAAATCTGGCCTATGTCCCGTTCCATGTGGAGACCGGAAGACTGGAGGATGCCGTGAAGGGTGCTTTTGCACTGAATCTGCTGGGAATAAATGTAACGGTTCCCTATAAAAGCGATGTGATCCCGTACCTGGATGACATAGATCCGCTGGCATCAAATATCGGTGCTGTAAATACGCTGGTCCGCACGGAAAAGGGCTATAAAGGCTACAATACCGATATGCCGGGATTGTACCGGGCCATGTGCGAGGACGGCGTCAAAGTCAAGGGACAGAAAGTGCTGATTCTGGGAGCCGGAGGAGTAGCCAGAGCGGTAGCCATGATGCTGCTGGATAAGGGGGCGAAAGAGGCCATTATCCTGAACCGTACGGTGGAAAAGGCACAGAGCATAGCGGACGAGGTGAATCACCTCACCGGAAAAAAACGGAAATTTGCAAAAGCCCTGTCTATAGATGCGTATGATACGTTGCCGGAAGGGGAACGCTATCTGGCAATACAGGCCACCAGTGTGGGTATGTATCCGGACTGTGATGCGGCGGTGATCGAGGATCCCACATTTTATAAGAGAGTACACACCGGATATGATCTGATCTTCAATCCACCGAAGACCCGGTTTATGGAACTGGTGGAGGCACAGGGCGGTGAAGCCTATAATGGTGCGAAGATGCTTCTCTATCAGGGAATCATTGCTTTTGAATTGTGGACAGGCTGCCAGGTGGAACCCTGGCTTGCAGACAAAGTCTATGAACGGATGCAGAAAGCAAAAAAAACAGAGGACGGAAAATAAAAAATGAAACACAAACGAAGGAATATCGTCCTGATCGGCTTTATGGGATCGGGGAAGACAACACTGGGACTGAAACTGTCCTATCTGCTACGGATGCCGGTAGAAGACACGGACAAGCTGATCGAGAGACAGGAGGGCAGGAGCATCACACAGATCTTTGCGGATGACGGTGAATCCTATTTCCGGGAACTGGAGACGGAACTGCTGCGAAAATGCGGGGAACAGAAATACGAACGTATCCTGTCTGTGGGAGGAGGCACTCCGGTCAATCCGGTGAACCGGCCCCTGCTGCATCAGTGTGGAACAGTGGTATATCTGCGCGTGTCGCCGGAAGTGGTCTACGAGCGGCTGAAAAATGACACTACAAGGCCCCTGCTGCAGTGTGAGGATCCTCTGACAAGGATCCGGGAACTGCTGGAGATCCGGGACAAAATCTATGCGGAATGTGCGGACATTATACTGGATGTGGATAACAGGCATTCCGATGAACTGGCGGAAGAGTTACAGCTGCAGTTACGGAAGCAGAAAGACATACAGAGAAAAAAGGAGAGAAAAAAGATGAAAATTCTGGTGATCAACGGACCGAATCTGAATTTTCTGGGAATCCGTGAGAAAAAGATCTACGGAACACAGGACTATCAGTATTTACTGGATCTGATCGACAAAAAAGCAAAAGAAACCGGAGAGGAGATCCAGGTGTTCCAGAGCAACCATGAAGGAGCCATCATCGACAGGATCCAGGAGGCTTATTCTGACGGAACAGAGGGGATCGTGATCAACCCCGGTGCCTACACCCATTACAGCTATGCCATCCGGGATGCTCTGGCAAGCGTGGATATTCCCAAGGTGGAGATTCATATTTCCGATATTACGAGCAGAGAAGAGTTCCGCAAGATTTCTGTGACAGCACCGGTATGTAACAGGCAGATTTACGGACAGGGACTGGACGGTTATCTGCAGGCTATCGACTTCCTGCGGGAGAACAGGCAGTAGTTTCCCGAGAAATTTGAAAAAATTTTTCAAAAGTAGTTGAAATGTGCATGTTTTTATATTAAAATGTTAAAGAATTATGACGTGAAAATATTTAGGAGGAATACATTATGATTTCTGCAGGTGATTTCAGAAATGGTATTACCATTGAGTATGATAACAATGTTTACCAGATTATCGAATTCCAGCATGTTAAGCCGGGAAAGGGCGCAGCTTTCGTAAGAACCAAGCTGAAGAACATCAAGAGTGGCGGTGTAGTAGAGAAGACTTTCCGTCCTACTGAGAAGTGCCCTCAGGCGCGTATTGATAGAAAGGATATGCAGTATCTGTATGAAGATGGCGATCTGTACTACTTCATGGATACCGAGACTTACGATCAGGTTGCACTGAACTCTGAGACTGTAGGCGATGCACTGAAGTTCGTAAAAGAGAACGAGATGTGCAAGATCTGCTCCCACAATGGCAGCGTATTCTCCGTGGAGCCTCCTCTGTTTGTAGAACTGGAGATCACTGAGACCGAGCCCGGATTCAAGGGTGATACCGCTACCGGTGCCAACAAGCCTGCTACCGTTGAGACCGGAGCTACTGTTGCAGTACCTCTGTTCGTTAACCAGGGCGACAAGATCAAGATCGATACCAGAACCGGTGAATATCTGTCTCGTGCATAATTGTTGAGACTACCACTGTTCTGAGCAATATCCGATAAAAGAACCTGTAAGGCAATAAGTTATCCTGTTTCGGGATGGCTTATTGCTTTTGTTATTTTCTACATTTTTACACCGGAAATACCACATGGGAAAAAGCAGGAGGGGAGCCTGCTTCGGAGAGGCATGGAGGTATTCTATGGAGATTTCTACATTTAAAGTAAAGGTACAGAAGGCTGTCAGCGAAGTGTTGGGACAGGAGTATACAGTGGAACTGCGGGAAGTGCAGAAGAATAACGGAGTGCTGCTTCAGGGACTGATGATCCGTAAGGGACAGGACAATGTGACACCTACGATTTATCTTAATTCCTTCTGGGAAGCTTATGAGGGTGGCGTGACCTTTGCAGATATTATTAAGAAGATCATCAGTATCTATAAGGAGGACGGAATCGGCCGGAAGATCGATGTTTCCTTTTTTCAGGATTTTGAGAAGGTAAAGGAGAAACTGTGCTTCCGGCTGGTGAACCGGGAGAAGAACCGGGAGCAGCTGGAAAAAGTGCCGTATATTCCGATACTTGATCTGGCAATCTGCTTCTACTATGCGTTTGACGAAGCAGGAGTGGACAACGGTATGATCCCCATCTACAGATCCCATCTGGACAACTGGAAGGTGACAGACAGGGATCTGCTGGAGATTGCAGTGAAAAATACCCCCAGACTGTTTCCCGGTGAGACCATTCCCATGGAGGATGTGCTGGGAGACACACTGCAGGAACTTCCGGAGGAAGTCCGGAGGGAATTTTTGAGGAAGGTATCCATGATGATCCTGACGAATTCCCGCAAGACTTACGGTGCCTGCAGCATCCTGTATCCCGGGATGCTGGAGCAGCTGGCAGAGCGTATCGGCGGCGATTATTACATGATCCCCAGTTCTGTTCATGAATTCCTGCTGGTTCCCAGGGAACGGGAACAGGACAGGGAAGAACTGAAGAAAATGATCGCAGAAGTGAACCGGACGGAGCTGCCGCCGGAGGAAGTTCTGTCGGACCATTTATATCTGTATTGCAGCCGGGAGAGGGAAGTAAGGATAGTGTAGAATACCGGAGTGAATATTATGTTTGAAAAAAACTAAATAATTCCAACAATTTAAACTGGACATATGTAGTGTTTTATGATATTATAGTCGAGGTGATGTAACAAATTTGTAATATTTGCATCCGTAGTCTAATGGATAGAACGGAGGCCTCCGACGCCTTTAATGCAGGTTCGATTCCTGTCGGATGCATTTACATCACCTTGATTATAGGGAGAGATTCGATTCCTGTCGGATGCATTTACATCACCTTGATTATAGGGAGAGAGATGAGAGAAGCCGCTTGCGGCTTTTTGCGATTAAAGAACTTTTTTTCAGAATTTGGAAAGGACGCAATATGTGGAAAGAAAAATTACATTTTCTTGGAAACTATATCATAAAGCATAGTAAAGTAGTTTTGCCGGCTGTCGTTGTTGTGGCAGTGGCAGTCACCGTATCCGTAAGCCTGAGCATGAACAATCGTCACCGTGAGGAGCAGCAGAACGCAGAGAGCGCAGCGGCAGTGTCCAGTGAGATTGCTACGGAACCGACAACAGAGGATGTACCTTTGGTAGCAAATGAGGAAGGTGCGGTATATACTCTGGTAGCTACTTATTATAATGCCATGGCGACCGGTGATGAGACAACGTTACGTTCCGTTTGTGATGAGATCTCCGACAAAGACATGTATCGTTATCTGGAACTGGCACAGTATATTGATTATTATCCGACTTTGGAGATCTATACCAAGACCGGCCCGGAAGAGGGTTCGGTGATCGCTTATGTATATTACAAGATTGCATTTGTGGGTCATGAGGAAGAGGTGCCCGGTTATCAGGCACTTTATATCTGCACCAATGATCAGGGAGAAATGTATATCAAGCGCGGCGAGAACAGTGAGGAAGTCAACGATTATATCAAGACGGTAAGCACGCAGGATGATGTTGTGGAATTTAACAACAAGATCACAGTGGAATACAATGAACTGATGGTAGATCATCCGGAAGTATTGCAGTATATTAGTGAGCTGGATTCTCAGGTAAGCATTGCCGTAGGAGAGAAGTTGGCCAATCAGGTAGCCGGAGATCAGAATACAGATACCTCTGCGGAAGGCGGTGATCAGGCGGCAGACGGTCAGGATACTTCTGCCGAAGGCACAGAGCAGCCCGCAGAAGAGCAGGGATCGCAGTATGTGACGACAACTACTACCGTAAATGTCAGAAGCTCCGACAGTGAGCAGGCGGATAAGCTGGGTAAAGTGGCAGGAGGTACGAAGCTTCAGGTACTGGAGCAGCGCGCCAACGGTTGGACCAAGGTAGATTATGAAGGTAAGGAAGGCTATATCAAGACAGAGTTCCTGCAGCTGGCAGAGAGCGCATCCGGTGCCGAGACCATCGGAACCGTGACCGCTACCACCAATATCAATGTACGTGCATCCGCCAGTGAGACTGCAGATCGTCTGGGAGTTCTTTCCGGTGGCGATTCCGCGGAACTGGTCGGCACAGAAGGCGACTGGAGCAAGATCAGGTACAATGGCCAGATCGGATATGTCAAGAGTGAATATGTACAATAATGAGCAGTGCCAAAAATGAAGCGGCAAAAATCTGACTGCTTGCAGGCAGGATTTTTGATGATTCTTTTTTGATAGGGCGAATGCCCGACAGCGAAGAAACGCGAAGCGTTTTTGAGCGGTGCACTGCGGAATGAGGAAGAAGCAATTTGCGGAAGCAAATCAGCGGAATCCGAATGTAGGTAGAATTGCGAGAGCAGCGAAGGCTGCGGAGCAATTCGTATTGCGCGGCGAATAATAGGGCGAATGCCCGACAGCGAAGAAACGCGAAGCATTTTTGAGCGGTACACTGCGGGCTTGGAATAAAATAAGAAAATTCAGGGAAAGCTTCTTACCAAAAACGGTAAGGAGCTTTTCTATGAATAAAACAGGAAATCACAATCTGAAGAAACAGGAGATCAACATCTACCGGGAGATCCAGCGTAACACGGAAATGGCCATGAAAGCACTGGATGCCGTTACGGACAAAATCTACGACGACAGGCTGGCAGCCGTGGTGGCGGAACAGGAATTACAGTACTCCAGGCTGCATGACAGGGCAGTGCAGAATCTGGTGGAGGGCAAGGCCCAGACCTACCGGGAGAATGCCATGGAGAACATGATGCTGCGCTTTGGAATCGGTTATAACACCCTGCTCAACACCAGCACAAGTCATATCGCAGAAATGATCATCAAGGGCAGTAATAACGGTGTGCTGGAGATGGAGAAGGTGTTGGCACACAATGAAGAGTTTGCTGGAAGCCCCTGCCGCAGTCTGGCGAAGGAACTGATCGAGATGGAGAATGCCAACATCCGGACTCTGAAAGAATATCTATAGCATACGAAACGACCGCTTTCGGCAATTTAACGTACATCATAACGCACAAATTGTATACTTGCATACCTTTTTGTGCAATTTTTATAGAAAATGGCCAAAAACTTTTACGATTTAGTGAAATAAAGTTTATTGTACAATTAAAAAAGTCGTTTTATAATAAAGCATATGGCAACCAGGTTGTCATGAATCTGTATACCAATTGAAGGAGGACATTCAAATGTCATATGTTGATGAAGTATTTGATTTGGTAGTCGCAAAGAATCCTGCACAGCCCGAGTTCCACCAGGCAGTCAAAGAGGTTCTGGAATCTCTTCGCGTGGTGATCGAGGCAAATGAGGAAAAATATCGTAAGGATGCTCTGCTGGAGAGACTGGTAACTCCCGAGAGACAGATCCTGTTTCGTGTACCCTGGGTGGATGATAAGGGTCAGGTACAGGTAAACAACGGTTTCCGTGTACAGTTCAACTCCGCAATCGGACCTTACAAGGGAGGCTTACGTTTACATCCTTCCGTTAACTTAGGTATCATCAAGTTCCTTGGTTTCGAGCAGATTTTCAAGAACTCTCTGACCGGCTTGCCTATCGGCGGTGGTAAGGGTGGTTCCGATTTTGATCCCAAGGGTAAATCCGACAGAGAGATCATGGCTTTCTGCCAGAGCTTCATCACAGAACTTTACAAATATATCGGAGCAGATACCGATGTTCCTGCAGGTGATATCGGTACCGGCGCAAGAGAAATCGGTTATATGTACGGACAGTACAAGAGACTGACCGGCCTGTATGAAGGTGTTCTGACCGGTAAGGGCTTAAGCTATGGCGGATCCCTGGCAAGAACCGAAGCAACCGGTTATGGCCTGCTGTATCTGACCGAGGAGATGTTAAAGTGCAATGGCAAGGATATCGCAGGCAAGACCGTGGCTGTATCCGGTGCCGGTAACGTAGCAATCTACGCTATCCAGAAAGCAGAGCAGTTAGGTGCCAAGGTAGTTACCTGTTCCGATTCCACCGGCTGGATTTATGATCCCGAAGGAATCGATGTAGTACTGTTGCAGGAAGTAAAGGAAGTAAAGCGTGCAAGACTGACCGAGTATGCTGCTGCAAGACCCAGCGCACAGTATCATGAGAAGAAGAATGGTGAGCATGGTGTATGGACCGTGAAGTGTGATGTAGCTCTTCCTTGCGCAACCCAGAACGAACTGGATCTGGAGGATGCAAAACAGCTGGTTGCTAACGGCGTATTCGCTGTAGCAGAGGGCGCTAACATGCCTACCACCATGGAAGCTACCGAGTACTTCCAGAAGAACGGCGTTCTGTTCTGCCCCGGCAAAGCATCCAATGCAGGTGGTGTTGCTACCTCCGCTCTGGAGATGAGCCAGAACAGTGAGAGACTTTCCTGGACCTTCGAAGAGGTTGATGCAAAGCTGAAGACCATCATGGTTAATATCTTCCACAATCTGGATGATGCAGCCAAGAAGTACGGCATGGAAGGTAACTATGTAGCAGGTGCTAACATCGCAGGCTTCCTGAAGGTTGCAGATGCTATGACCGCACAGGGAATCGTTTAATAGCTGAATTCTAAGATAAAGATTATATGGAGAAGTCCTGTAAACTCAGTGTTTATGGGGCTTTTCTTTATGTATTGAAATGACAAAAGAATTGTCAGAATATTCATAAATAGAAGATAATTTACGTTGTTTTGAGGTCGTTATATACACGTGGTACACAAGTGATATACAGGTGGTATATGGCAGAAGTGAAGGCGATTATGGAACAGGTGTGGAAGACGCAGAAGGCGATGTTGAAGAAGCAGCCGTTGATACATAATGGTTAAGTAGAGCTTTCAGCACAGAATGTGTGGTATGGGAAGTATCGGTTAAAGCGAAGTAAACGGTTTTAATGGAATTGTGTGTGCGCGTGTGGTAAAATGGTGTTGTTGAAGAAAACGGCATTTATCAAATATAATACCTCTCCCAACCTATGGTTGAGTTTGATAATTCCACTTACAGTTTGTGTACAAAAACTGATAAAAATTGTAAAGTGTAGCGTGAAAGGAGGCATATTGTAATGAATCAAATTGATACAGGAAAGTTTATTGCTAGTTGCAGAAAAGAAAAAGGTCTGACACAAGCACAATTAGCAGAAAAGTTAAACATCACTGACAGAGCTGTTTCCAAATGGGAGACAGGA
>QWCB01003787.1_pt1 | contig 11390 bp, 9 predicted proteins | sample 1972511 | NCBI WGS metagenome assembly QWCB01 (sample SAMN09866719, study PRJNA288562) | Human gut metagenome isolate term5_stool, whole genome shotgun sequencing... | isolation source: gut | host: Homo sapiens | place: USA: California
AAGAAGTTGAATGCTTCGAGTGAAAAGAAGATGAGACAATACAAGAACACTAATACAAGGGCATACCCCCAAAAGGCAGACATGCCTAATGTGTGCATTGACGGCTGTAAGTCTTCTGCACTATCACGTGGCAAGAATAATATTAATACATAGGGTTGTATCAATCCGATAAATGTCATACTGGCAGAAGCCAGCCCGGGAGTGTTTGAAAAGATGTCAACACTTAGTCCTGCCAAGAATCCACAAACCAAAATGCCCCATTTTGGGAAGTTTCTTCTAAACAGCAACATACTGTACACATACAAAAGGGGTGTGGCAAAACCAAAGAGATGGATATGGTTAAATATCAGCACTTGTAATAACAACAATATTACAAATATAGATATACCTTTCAATAAATCAATCCCCATCTCTTTACTCCTATCTTTATTTAGCTTCCAGTGAATCGCTGGCTGCCCTCATCAGTTCTATGCGCTCTTTCATAGCGGTGTTATCGACCACAGAAACATCGCGCAACGTACTGAAATTCGTTGATAACTTAACACTTAATCTATAAGAAACTCCATCTGCAGAGTTGTACACATGCAGAATCTTTCCCACCTTTATTCCGGGTGGGAAGATAGACGAATAACCACTGGTTACGATATTTTCGTTTAACTTGAACCGTGCGTGTCGTGGAATGTCATCCAGATAAGCAATGTCGGTAGCTCCGCCTTGCCAAATCAAGTAGCCAAAATACTCTCTATTTTCTATTTTACAACTGATATTGGACTTTGTATTGAGCAACGGAATCACTACTGAATACTGTGGAGATACCAAATAGACAATGCCTACAACCCCTGTTCCGCAGACCACCCCCATGTCCTTTTTCACTCCATCTTTCGAACCTTTATTGATAGTCATGAGGTTATCAGGCCGAATAATAGAGTTGCTTACGACTTTAGCGGGAATCAATTTCATCTCTTGTACAGGTAGCAGTAAGCTATCTTTCACGTAAGATGAATCTTTTGTTACTGTTGTCAGTTTCTCAGATAAGTCTGAAATCTTCTCTTCCAGCGCAATATTTCTTGCCGTGAGCTCTTCATTCACTTTGGTGAGTGAGAAGAAGTGTTCTAACTGTGAACTCCAGTCATATATCCTACCAACAACGACATTCGCTGATGAAAACCACACACTACTTTGGTAATTATTGTAGCTGAAAAGCAGGGTAAGGCTAATTGCCTCAAGTAACACAAATACAAACCAATGGTGCTGACGTGCCAGAAACTCAATGAGATTCCGCATACTTACAGTTGATTATTAGTGTGAAAATACACCACTCCTTATCTCATCAAGAACGAGAAGCGGTCTACGTTCTTCAATGCGATGCCAGCTCCTTTGGCAACACTGTGTAGAGGGTCTTCTGCAATGTGGAATGGTATGTTGATTTTGTCTGTCAAACGTTTGTCGATACCACGGAGCAATGCACCACCACCACTGAGATAGATTCCATTCTGAACAATATCTGCATACAATTCAGGTGGAGTTGACTCTAATGCAGACAAGACAGCGTTCTCTATTTTAGCCACAGTCTTGTCCAAACAGTGTGCTATTTCTTGATAGCAAACAGGTACTTCCATAGGTAATGCAGTAATGCGATTAGGACCGTGAACCACATAATCCTCTGGTGCCTCATCTCCTAAGTCAGTCAAAGCAGAACCCACATGAATCTTGATACGCTCAGCCATACGTTCGCTGACTTTCACATTATGCTGTCTGCTCATGTATTCCTGAATGTCGGCAGTAAGGTCATCGCCCGCTGTGCGTATGGAGTTATTGGATACAATACCTCCCAAAGAGATAACAGCTATCTCAGTACTGCCACCACCGATGTCGACTATCATATTTCCTTCGGGTGCTTCTACATCTATACCGATACCAATGGCTGCTGCCATGGGTTCAAAAATCAAGTACACATCGCGCCCGTCAGCATGTTCAGCAGAGTCGCGTACTGCTCGAAGTTCTACCTCTGTACTTCCTGATGGTACCCCTATGACCATGCGCAGTGAGGTAGAGAACAAGCGTCTACCAGGTCTTACCATCTTGATAAGTCCACGCATCATCTGTTCGCAGGCTGTAAAGTCGGCAATCACACCATCACGCAGAGGTCGAATAGTACGAATATTGTCGTGCGTCTTCTCATACATCATTTTTGCTTCTTCGCCTACTGCTATCATTTTGTCAGTACGACGGTCGAGCGCAACGACGGAAGGTTCGTCAACAACTATTTTGTCATCACTGATAATAATAGTGTTGGCGGTTCCTAAGTCCATTGCAATTTCTTGGATAAAAGAAAAAAATCCCATTTCTAAATCAATATTTTATTGAGACCTAATGTTGGATTTCGCTTCGATTTGCGATATCCATATCTGTCATATTATTTGGTAAACCATGTATGTATGGCTGTGTCATAGTGGCTGCTCACCTTGAACGCATGCTCAGCAAACTTCTTTCTTTCCTCTAAAGTTGTCTGTGCTCCTCGTCTGTTCAGAATATCTTCCAGCATGCTATATTCTGCTTTGCTTGGTACAATGACAACATCTTTGAAGTTTTTTGCCCCTGCGCGAATGAGCGAGATGCCGCCAATATCAATCTTTTCAATGATTTCAGCTTCAGATGCATTACTTGCTACTGTCTGCTCAAAGGGATAGAGGTCGACGATAACCAAGTCGATTGCAGGTATTTCATATTGTTTCATTTGCTGTTGGTCACTGTCATTGTCTCGTCGAGCCAAGATACCTCCAAAGATTTTAGGATGTAATGTTTTCACTCGTCCGCCCAAAATAGAGGGGTATGAGGTGACGCTTTCTACCGTTTGGCATTCATATCCCAACGATTCTATCAACTTTTGTGTTCCACCAGTTGAAAGAAATTTCACGCCCTCTGCGTGCAGTTTTGATAACAGTGATTCAAGTCCGTCTTTATGATAGACTGAAATCAGTGCTGTCTTGATTTGTTTTGTTCCAGTCATACTTTAATGTATATTTGGTTACAAAGTTACGAAAAACCCTTGAATGCACCGCAATAAAGGATAGAAAAAACTTTTTTTCACAAACATTCTTGTTCAATTTTCCCGAACAATCAATACTTCTATCTCTGCTGATGCTGCTATATTTGCTTTTCGTAACTTTCAAATGCACACATTAACTCAATGGGTTAGGCTTGTTAGGTCATTGAGTTAATCCTGTTAAGTCAATGGGTTAATCTCGTTCAATCAATGAATTAGACTCGTTAAGTCAATGGGTTAACGATATAAAGTCAATGGGTTAAGCCAGCTAAGTCACTGAATTAGTCTATTAAGTCAATGGGTTAAGCTCGTTAAGTCAATGAATTACAGCATAAAGTTAATAGGTTAAGCTTGTTAGGTTATTGAGTTAAGCCTGCAAAGTCAATGGGTTAAGCTCGTTAAGTCAATGGAGTAACGGCACAAAGTTAATGGAGTAAGCTCGTTAAGTTAATGGAGTAACGGCACAAAGTCAATGGAGTAAGCTCGTTAAGTTAATGGGTTAAGCTCATTAAGTCAATGGAGTAAGCCTGCAAAGTCAATGGGTTAAGCACATTAAGTCAATGGAGTAAGCCTGCAAAGTCAATGGGTTAAGCACATTAAGTCAATGGAGTAACAGTACAAAGTCAATGAGAAAAAAGAAAAAAATGGGTAAACTTTATCAGTTGATTTTTTGAATTGATAAAGTTTACCCTCTTTTTCTTCTTGGCTTTCTATGAGCGTAAAATAGTGGTTGATATGTTGATAGCGAAATAAAGTGAGCATATTAAGCGCCCTTCTATCAACTTTTTAACTCATTTTTAGCGTAAAATTTAACGGATAGTTCTGTTTAGCAGAACTGTCATTTCTTAATATCCGTAGATTTCTTTTAACTTATCAGCAAGCTTTGCACCACGCAAGTCTTGTGCAACAATTTGTCCTGATGGGTCCACCAAGATATTGCAAGGAATGGCATTGACGCCATACACATCGGCAGCAGCACATTTCCAACCTTTCAAATCAGAAATATTGTGCCAAGGAAGTTGTAAATCTTGTATTCCTTTCTTCCATGCTTCAAGCTTTGAGTCAAACGAAACACCAACTACATCAAATCCCTTGGCTTGATGATAACGTTTGTAAGCATCCACTACATTTGGCATTTCCATGCGACAAGGTCCACACCAGCTCGCCCAGAAGTCTACCAATACGTAGTTTCCTTTGCCTACCCATTGACTCAGTTTTGCGGGTTTCCCTTCGGTATCATGCATTGCCAAATCTGTAAACTTCAAACCGGGACGGCGCTTTTCCAAAGAACGGAGTTGCTGTTTGGCTCTTTCCATCATAGGATGGTTATAGTAAGCGCTGGTATTGTCCAATGCAGAAACCAACTCCTTATAAGTCAGTGAATAATAAGACTGCCCTAAGAAGTAAGCTGGAGTCACCCCTTTTTTGTTCGAGTTGGCAAAAACTAAAATATCTTTTATCTGCTTTTGCTCTGTTTGTTCCATCATTCCTTCGAAGACACCCTTTTTAGTTTGTCCCTCAATCGTTTTGTCCGAGGCTACAGCTTGATATTTTTTATAGATGTCCATCATCTTTTCATCCAGTTTGTTCTGTTCCTTTTGGAAGTTTGCAAACTGTACATTCTGCGGTGAACCAGTGACATTGCCATTCTTTAAGTTGACAGTAATAGGGGTGTGATCATTCACCACTGTAACACTGTGTTGCTTGTCAGCAGCTACGGTGATAAAAGTGTTGAGGGGTTGAGTGCCATTTAACTGGAATTTATTGTCCTTCACAGCCACACTATCCACAGATCTAAACTTGCCATTGTAGAAATAATACACCCAATTAGTGCCTTCTGGTGCATTTCCAGAGATGACATATTCGGCATTTTGAGCCTGCGTGGTTGTGACGCCCAAAGCAAGCATTGTAAACAATAATAACTTTTTCATTGTACTTTATTTTATATTCGTTTAGCGCAAAAATACTTGTTTTTTTTGAAATAGCCATCATATCTCACTAAAAATAACTAACTTTGCAGGCAAAAGGAATTACAAAAAGACTGATGATGTAAATCCTTGAATGAAATTTATCCTTTATTAGCTCAAAACAGAGTGCTTGGTCAACCTCTTAAAAAACAAGAAAAATGGAAAAGAAAAATCACTATGTGAGTGTGTTGTTTATGCTTTTCAGCATCCTTTTTTGTGTTTGCTTGATAACCGCAAACGTGTTAGAAACAAAGCAAATAGCCGTAGGTCCGATATCTCTCACAGGGGGGCTTATCGTGTTTCCTATCTCGTATATTATTAATGATTGTGTTTGTGAAGTGTGGGGCTATCGCAAAGCTCGGTTGTTGATATGGTTAGGGTTTGCCATGAACTTCTTTTTTGTCATGATGGCAGCCTTGTGCGATCTGATTCCTGGCGCAAGCTATTGGACTTTAGGACAGAGTTTCCATGATATATTCGGGTTGGCACCACGAATTGCTTTTGCCTCTTTTATCGCTTTTTTATGCGGCTCGTTTGTCAATGCTTATGTCATGAGCAAAATGAAGATTAGTTCGCAGGGTAAAAACTTCTCTCTTCGTGCGATTTTAAGCACCATTTTTGGTGAAGGGGTAGATTCGCTTATCTTCTTCCCTTTAGCATTTATTGGTGTTATTCCAACCTCTGCACTTTTACCACTCATGTTTTGGCAGGTGATACTTAAAACGGCTTACGAAATTGTGGTATTGCCGATTACGATTCGGGTTGTACGAAAACTGAAAGAACATGAGGGCGTGGACGTCTACGATGAGGATGTAGATTATAACGTGTTACAGGTTTTTAATATCTAAGTTGGCAATTTCAAACGAAAATACAAATGGAAGATACTCGCAAAAATGAAGGGTTAAAGGCGCTGGGTTCGAAGACAAAATACAAAATGGATTATGCGCCAGAAGTGTTAGAAACCTTTGAAAACAAACATCCAACGAATGATTACTGGGTACAATTTAACTGTCCAGAATTTACATCTCTATGTCCTATCACAGGTCAACCAGACTTTGCGGAGATTAAGATTGCATATATCCCGCAAAAACTCATGGTGGAAAGTAAGAGTTTGAAGCTCTATCTCTTCAGTTTTCGTAATCATGGTGACTTTCATGAAGACTGTGTGAACATCATCATGAAAGACTTAATCCGACTCATGCAACCCAAATACATTGAAGTCATTGGACTTTTCACGCCAAGAGGCGGTATTAGCATCTATCCTTATGCTAACTATGGACAGCCTGGTACAAGGTATGAGACTTTGGCAGAGCAACGATTCTTAAACCACTCTATACAACCATAAAAACAAAAACAGAATGAAAAAGATTGCCATTTTCACATTAGTAGGATTATTGCTTTTGGCGATACCAGTACAATCGCAGCCACATCGCAAGAAAATCGCTATTGTGTTGAGTGGCGGTGGCGCAAAAGGTTTTGCTCATATTGGTGCCTTAAAAGTGATAGAAAGAGCTGGCATCCCTGTTGACATTGTCACTGGTACTTCGATGGGCAGTATCATTGGCGGACTGTATAGTATTGGTTACGACAGTCAGCTCATGGATAGCATTGTTCGTCAGCAAGACTGGACTTTGATGCTCTCTGATAAGATTGATGTAAGGAACGAAAGTTTGAAGAGACGCCAAAAGCAAAATACTTATATCATAACCAGAGATGTGAACTTTGGTAAGAAGAAACCTACTTTCTCAGGAGGTCTTATTGAAGGAAAAAATCTGCGCAAGTTGTTTGAGAAGTTGGCTTATCGATACCGTGACTCTATTGATTTTAATAAGTTGCCTATTCCTTTTGCTTGTGTTTCTACTGATATCATTGGCGATGCAGAATATGTGTACCATAGTGGTTCACTGATAGAAGCAATGCGAGCCAGTATGGCGATACCCGGAGCTTTCACTCCTATCCGAAAAGGAGAGATGGTATTGGTAGATGGAGGTATGAGCAATAACTTCCCTGTAGATGTAGCCCGAAAAATGGGAGCCGATGTGGTGATAGGGTTAAGCGTACAGGAACCTGACAAGACAGCGGATGATTTGACACGAAGAGGGAGTGTCATAGGACAGATTATTGATATTAACTGTAAGAAAAAATATGATGAGAATGTGAAGAATACAGATATCTTTATCCGTTCGTGTACAGATGGATATGGTACTACATCTTTCTCAAAATCAGCCATAGATACCTTGATTCGACGAGGAGAAGAGGCTGCTATGAAGCAATGGGACCAGCTTGTTAAGCTCCGTGATGAACTCGGAATTAAACCAGGTCAGCGAGCCAAATACCTTACTGAAATCACCGTAGACACCTTGCCCCAAAAAGTTAAATTGGCAAATGTGGTATTTGAAAAAGTGGATGCAGCAGACCAAAAGTTTACTTTGAGAAAGTTTCACCTTCTGAAGAGAGATAGCATCAACACAGGGATGCTTCAAAAAATAGCAAACTCAATGCGGGCAGATTTTTACTATAATGATGCAGATTGTTACCTCACACCAACCGATGAGGGCGAATGCCTACATATTGCTGCTATTGGCGATAAAACGAAGAAGGCGAGACTTGGTGTTCGCTTTGATACAGAAGAGCTTGTGGCACTGCAAGCCAATCTTGGGCTGTTCGTAAGAAATAAGTTTTTGCCAATGGCTGCAGATTTTACACTGCGTTTGGGTAAGAGATCAATGGCGCGAGCCGATTTCTCGTTATATTTTAATCATTGGGGAAAGGTCAATGCTTCTTATGTGTTCCGCCACCAGGATATAAATATTTATGACAAAGGTGAAAGAGACGCCAATATCATTTATAATCAACACACGGTGAGTTTGATACCCTTTGATTTTAATGTCCGCAATTTTAATTTTCAACTTGGCACCTATTTTGATTTTTATCGATATAATGCTGTGTTACAAGATGCGAAACGAGAACTCTGGAAAATCAACAAGCGCAATCAACATTTCATCACTTATCAGGCGAGTGTGAAATACAACTCTGAGGATAAATGGTATTTTCCAACACGTGGTGCCAAGTTCGAAGCAATGTATGGCTATCATACAAACAATTTTGTGGGCTATGACGAAGAGCATGGATTTAGGAGTGTCACCGCAATGTGGAGAATATCATTTGCTTTGAACAATCGACTGACAATACAACCGATGCTTTACGGCAGAGGTGTGTTTGGTAAAAATCCTCCTTATATTTTACAAACGGTGATTGGAGGAAATCACTTCAATTATTATGCAGAGAACCAACACTTGCCTTTCGCTGGTATTAGTTATTTAGAGTTGGTAAGAAATAAATTCGTTGCAGCGCAACTAAGATTTCAACAACGTATAATTGATCATAATTTTATCATAGCTAAAGTAGGTGTCTATAAAGACGGTGATAAGATGGATGATATTTTTGATCATAGCTTAAGGGTTGGTGTTCAAGCCGCATACTATTATCAAAGCATTGCAGGACCTCTTGGAGGTTCTATTGGTTGGACGACAAAAACAAAGCAACCTAACTTCTATATCAATTTGGGTTTTGTCTTTTAAGAGCTGTCAAGACTGTCCGCCGTGTTTTTGAGCTGTTGCTGTTAGCACGGTGTGTTTTAGGGTGAGCAAGATGAACGATGAGTTAGATGAGTTTCATTCCTGCGACAGCACACTCTTTACGCATATCTTCAGGCCAAATGCTGGCTTGAATTTCTCCGATGTGTGCTTTCTGGAGCAAGACCATACAGAGCCTGCTTTGTCCAATACCACCTCCCATACTCAGTGGTAATTTATCATTTAGAAGCTGTTGATGGAAATAAAGCTGCTGTTTATCTTCTTGATGTTCAAGTTTCAACTGTCTTAACAAGCTCTCCTTATCAACACGGATGCCCATAGACGATAGTTCTATGGAACGTTCTAAGACAGGATACCATATTAAAATATCACCATTAAGTCCAGCCAAACCATTCTCTGTCACAGTTGACCAATCATCATAGTCGGGTGCACGACCATCATGTTTTTCTCCATTGCTGAGCTTCCCACCAATACCAATAATGAATACAGCCCCATATTTCTTACAAATAGCATCCTCTCGTTCTTTTGGCGATAAGTCAGGATACATTTGCAATAATTCTTCACTATGAACGAAATGAATATCGTGAGGAAGAAAGGGCGTTAGCTGTGGATACGTTTCACAGGTAAGATATTCGGTGCGAAGCAATGATGCATAAATACGTTGTACCACATTTGTTAAAAAGGCAATGTTGCGATCGGTAGGGCGGATAGAGCTTTCCCAATCCCATTGGTCAACATACAATGAATGAAGATTATCCAATTCCTCATCTGCTCGAATCGCATTCATATCCGTGTAGATACCATACGGTGGTTCAATTTTATACTCTGCTAATGTTAACCTTTTCCATTTAGCCAAGGAATGTACCACCTCTGCCTGTGCGTTCTCGAGATCTTTGATAGCAAACGTAACAGCGCGCTCAATGCCATTCAAGTCATCATTGATACCTAAACCTTTCAAGACGAATAGGGGAGCAGTGACACGTCTGAGTCTTAATTCGGTTGAAAGATTTTGTTGAAAAAAATCTTTGATAAGTTTAATACCTTGCTCTGTTTGTCTCATATCCAACAAAGCTTGATAGTGTACAGGTTTTATCAATTTACTCATTTTGGTGTAGTTGCTCTTTATTCGTTCAAAACTTTATGAAAATGCTTTCACTAATTGTCGTGCAAAAGTAGAAAATTTATGGAAGATATACAAGAAAGAAAGATGTAAATCGGTCAATATGATTAAAAATAAGCGATTAGACTTTCATATTGTCCTAATTCAATCAATGGAAATCATGAAGGATATGTTCCCATTTTTATCGTCTCACAGAAAGATGACGTGCTCTGTAGGTACGTTGCAAACCGCAGGTTTGTGGCTGAAAAAGAATAATTTGAGTACACAAACTTGTTAAATTCAATAATTTTCTATACTTTTGCAATCGTTAATTATGGCCTCGTAGCTTAGCTGAATAGAGCGTCAGATTCCGGTTCTGAAGGTCTTGGGTTTGAATCCCAACGAGGTCACTCCTACTAACAAGCGGAAAGTCAGATAAGTAATGCCTTTCCGCTTTTTGCTTTTATGGAGAAACTTCTAAATAATCTTGGAAGTAAGTTCTGAATACAGAAAGTAGTAAATAAAAAGAGACTAAAAAGGAATTAATTAGAGATTTGGCTGAAATACCCTGCTTATCCCGAACTCAGGTATCATATTGAAGCCTATTGATGTGTCATACAAAGGCCATCCGTCCTCGTCAACTTCAAGGTATTCCTTGTAGGTTGTTTCCTTAATTTCTCTGTACTCTTTCGCTTTCTTTCTGTCTGCGGCTTAAAGATATAGTCACCCCAAAGACCTACGATAGTCAGTCGGTTACAACCATTATGTTTATTGAGGTTCAGCGATAATTTGAGTTGTACGCCTGTTAGAGATGTCTGGGTACGAATTACTTGCTCGGCTAATTGGTCGAGATCTTCATGTTTATACTCTAACAAAGGCACATCTTTTGTCTCATAGAGCTTCCGTGCGCATCCTGAATGAAAGTCTTTCTGACCCTCCTCCAATTCTTTGTGTGTATGATCAGTTAAAGAGAAATAAAAAGATGCTGTACACTTTCCTCTACATTTAGGCTCTACTAAAAATATAAGTTTTTGATATTCAATGATATATAATCGTAATATTTGTATAATTCACCAAAAATGACTACCTTTGGGTGTTAAAACATTAAAGAAGCAAAACGAAAACACTTTGACAAATCAACTATTTTACCTATTTTTGTCGTGAATGAGGCAGCTTGCCGAAACATTGGAAAACAACTTTAAATCCCAATAAGATGAAAAGAGCATGTAAATTGAAATTCTTTATTTTGTCGGTGGCAACGTGTCTGTTTTCGTCAGGGGCCTCGGCACAGAGCAATTTTACGATGAGCGGCGCACTGACCGACGTTGGAAACGACTCCATCCTCGTGGAGTATGTAGAGCGAAATCCGGACAAAAAAACATCAATTTTGCTGCGCCCGTCAACAACGGCCATTTTAATTTTTCGCTTTATATAGACAAGGCCTACCAAGGGAGTCTTCGGTTGAAATCCAGTCCCAAAAAGGTCATGTACTATTTGTCAATATTGAAGGAGATTTCATCGACGAGTATAGCGTCCGCATTTCGGGCAGCGCATTCTATCAGCAGTACGCCAAAGTGATGGAAGTGGGAAGGCCTTTCCACAAGGAATTTGACATCGCCAAAAAAGAGTATGAGGCGGGAGTGGCTGCCGGTGACAATGCCGTTCGGCTCGACAGCATACGC
>QWCB01003712.1_pt1 | contig 11388 bp, 5 predicted proteins | sample 1972511 | NCBI WGS metagenome assembly QWCB01 (sample SAMN09866719, study PRJNA288562) | Human gut metagenome isolate term5_stool, whole genome shotgun sequencing... | isolation source: gut | host: Homo sapiens | place: USA: California
CGTAGTAATGGGCGGATGCGACGGAAGACACAAAGAAAGAAACTACTACACGGAATTCGCGGAAAAACTCCCGAAAGACACCGTAATATTGACAGCAGGATGTGCAAAATATCGATACAACAAACTTGCCCTCGGTGACATAGGGGGCATTCCAAGAGTATTGGATGCGGGACAATGTAACGACTCATACAGCTTGGCGATGATTGCACTTGCTCTGAAAGATGCATTCGGACTTGACGACATAAACGAACTTCCGATAATCTACAACATCGCATGGTATGAACAAAAGGCTGTAATAGTGCTCCTTGCACTTCTTTCACTAGGCATCAAAAACATCCATCTCGGACCGACACTTCCGGCATTCTTGAGCGAAAACGTCGTGAACGTACTTGTAGAAAACTTCGGCATAGCACAAAGAACCACCGCCGATGAAGACATGGAAAAATTCTTTGCATAATAATGATGTGGTTGGGTTAAAAAACTAGAAGAAGTTTAATAATGAATAAATAATTAAAAGCGGTGCGGCAGGGCATCGCTTTTTTTGGTGGGGAGAGAATTATAAAATGTTATTTAATGAATTTAAATAATGGTTATAATTTGAAAACAAAAACATGTTCTAGTATAATATATATACAGAATCATATAACAAATGGAGGATGTCATGGCAGCATCAAAAAATATTAATTATTTTTTAATTGACGGGAAATCAGATGGAAGGATTAAATGTACTATTCAAAATTGGACAGGACTATTTTACAAAGTTCCTAGAACTTATCTTGATGAGTGTAAAAATATAAATGCTATGAAAAAGACGGGTATATATTTTTTATTTGGAAAAAATGATGATGATGAAGATTGTGTTTATGTGGGGCAGGCTCGTATTAGAAAGAATGGAGAGGGACTATTAGGCAGAGTACAAGAACATATTAAAGATAGTTTCTACTTTACTGATGCAGTAATGCTGACAACACAAAACAATATATTAGGTCCAACGGAAATTAGCTATCTTGAAAATAAATTTACAAATTTAGCAATAGAGGCGGATAGATATAATGTTAAAAATGGTAATGAACCAAATCCTGGAACGGTAACAGAGGAAAAGGAATCTGAGTTATTAGAATTTATGGAGTATTCTAAACTTGTAATGGGAGTCTTAGGATATAAAATTTTTATACCTATTAACAATAAAAATGAATTAGTAGAAAACGACGATTTATATTTATACTTGAGCAGACGAGATGCAAAAACTAACAAAGAAATTAAAGCAACATGTAAGCGTACAAGCGAAGGGTTTGTTGTATTAAAAGGTAGCGATTTTTGTGAAATAGATGCGGATCATATAAAAAACAAGACTAGTATTAAAAACATTAGAGACAAGTGTAAAAATAGTGGAGGAGTTATTGATGGAAAATTGATTAAAGATTATTTGTTTAATAGTCCTTCATATGCTGCAACATTTGTTTTAGGTAAGAGTTCTAACGGAAGAACAGAATGGAAAGATAAAGATGGAGTAACATTAAAAGAAATTGAGGAAAAGGAAATAGATGGGTAAAATTAGTATTTAACACTCAACATATATAAATTTCTTTGAATTTTAGAGTGTCTATATATAAAAAGCACGATAATACTAAAAAGATTTTGATTGTTTTAAATTAAACAAACATTCAAATAAAATAATGATTTATAATAATTTAAATATTTTGGTTTAACAATTTTAATAATTTTACATAACTAAATGTTTAATAATTTTTAAATATATGATACAATTAAAGAAGAATAAGATTATATTATAATGAAAAACATGATTTATAAATTCATGTTCTTTTAGTTAGGAAATTACATAAATTTAAATAATAGGAGGTGATCTTATGGCTTTTACAATAGATGTAGATGAATTAAAGTGGGATAAGGATGTTTTAAATATTTTACTTTTAGACAGGACGACAAATAGAAACATTATTTGGGCTACTAATGATTATGAAGAGTTGGGAGATGAGTATAATTCTCATTTTCCTATTTTAATTGAACATATAACAGGAATAAATTCTAGTATAATTAAACCTAGAGTTCTAAAGTCTAAAGAAAGTCGTGGTACTAGAACAAAAGAAAAGGCTGAAGTTTTTACTCCAAGCTGGGTTTGCAACGCACAAAACAATTTAGTTGATAATTCATGGTTCGATAGAAATAATGTATTTAATATTGAAAAAGATTGTACATGGATTACAGTAAAAGAAAAAATTAAGTTTCCGAATAAAAAAAACAGAACCTGGAAAGACTACGTCAATGATAGACGCCTTGAAATAACATGTGGGGAAGCACCTTATTTAGTAAGCAGATATGATACAGTTTCGGGTGATTTAATTGACATTTTTAATAGAATCGGTTTATTAGATAGAAAATTACGTATAGTCAATGAAAATACAAACTCTGAGGAAGAATGGATTAAATGGACAGAAAGATCTTTTCAAAGTATTTATGGTTTTGAATTCCAAGGGGACAGTCTACTTATCGCAAGAGAAAATTTATTGGCAACGTATTGTGATTATATGAAAGAAAAACTTTATAGAGAGCCTAATAAGAAAGAATTATTAAGAATAGCAACAATAATTTCATGGAACTTGTGGCAAATGGACGGATTGACATACACTATTCCTTTTCAAAAGACGAAAGATCCTAATTTTCAATTAAGCTTTTTTAGTACTGAAGAAAAGCAAAATAGTTACTGTAAAGTTAAAGATTGGAGAGCTCAAAAAATTATACTTTTTAAAGATTTATTAAATGGAGGAGAAGATAATGAGTAATCTTAAAATTAATTCTATAGAAATACTGGATAATATTATTTTTGGAAGAGTAGAGCCATATATTTATGCTTTTAGCACAAATACTGTCCCTAATTATTTAAAAGTTGGTGATACTTATAGACCGGTTTCACAAAGGCTGAAGGAATGGAGCAAACATTTTCCAAAGCTTAAAAAAGAATATGAAAATAAGGCAATAATAAACGATCATATTTATTTTAGAGATTTTTCTGTTCATAAATATCTAGAAAATGATTTGAAAAAAGTTAGATTACGCCCTATTGACTTAGATGAAAATGTTTATTACAGTAAAGAATTTTTTAAAAATACTTATAAGTCTGATATAGATGAAGCGATAAAAGATATAAAAAATAATTTTAAAGATAATACTGGAAAATATGAATTTTATTCTTCAGAAGAAAGATTGAAGCAAAATTATAAATATGCAAGGGGAGAGAACTGGGATTTAAGACCTAATCAAAAAGAAGTGGTTGAAAATTTCATGAAGGCAATAAATAACGGAAGAAAAAATCTGTTGATGTATGCCGTTATGAGGTTTGGAAAGTCTTTCACTTCTATTTATTGTGCTTTAAAGATGAAAGCGAAATTAGTTTTAGTAGTTTCAGCTAAAGCTGATGTTAAAGAAGAATGGAAGAAAACAGTAGAAAGTGCTGGAAACTTTAATGATTATGAGTTTTTAGAAAGCAGAGATTTAGAAAAAAATGAAAATGCAATAGATGAAGTTTTATCACGAGATAAAAGGGTTGTATTGTTTTTAACATTGCAAGATTTACAAGGGAAAGAAATTAAAGAAAAACATAAAGAAGTATTCTCACAACTAATTGATTTACTTATTGTTGATGAAACACATTTTGGCGCTAGAGCAGAATCCTACGGAGCAATATTAAAAAATGCAGGATATGATCTAAAAGATAAAAAAAACATAAATAAGCTAAATGACGATCATATAGATATTGTAAGGGCAGATGAAGAAATAAAGAAAATAAATGCAAAAATTAGGCTTCATTTATCCGGAACTCCTTACAGAATATTAATGGGGAGCGAATTTGAAAAAGAGGATATTATTTCATTTGTTCAGTTTTCTGATATTGTTAAAGAGCAAGAAAAATGGGATAAAGATAATATTGGTAAGGATGATGTTAATGAATGGGATAACCCGTATTATGGGTTTCCACAAATGGTTCGTTTTGCTTTTAATCCTAATGAATCATCTAGAAAAAAGATGGAAGAATTAAAGAAACAAGGTTTTAGTTATACATTATCTAAACTATTTGAACCGCAATCAATAAAATTAGATTACAGAGGAAATAAACATAAAAAATTTAAAAATGAGTCGGAAATTCTAGATTTATTACAAGTTATTGATGGCTCAAAAGAAGACTCAAATCTTCTTGGATTTCTAGACTATAATAAAATCAAAGACGGTAAAATGTGTAGGCATATTGTTATGGTTTTACCTTATTGTGCTTCTTGCGATGCAATGGAAAATATTCTTTTAATGAATAGAGACAAATTTAAAAATTTAGATCAATACGAAATTGTAAACATTTCAGGATTAGAATCATCTAATAATTACAAAGATACGCTGAGCATAAAAAATAAAATTAAAGAATTTGAAGATAAGAATCAAAAAACAATAACTTTAACAGTTAATAGGATGTTGACTGGTTCTACTGTTGAGCAATGGGATACAATGCTATATTTTAAAGACACATCATCACCACAAGAATATGATCAATCTATATTTAGATTACAAAACCAATATATTAGAACACTCTCAAGTGATAGTGGCAAGATAAAAGAGAATATGAAACCACAAACGTTATTGGTTGATTTTGATCCAAATAGGCTATTTAAAATGCAAGAACAAAAATCCTTGATCTATAATGTGAACACAGATAAAAATGGGAATAGTAAATTGAAAGAAAGAATGGAAGAAGAAATTAGCATTTCTCCAATAATTACTATGAATCAAAATCAAATAAAAGAAATTAAAGCTACAGATATACTTAAAGCAATTGGTGAATACAATAATAATAGAAGTGTTGCGGATGAAGTGTTGGATATACCGGTAGACTTTTCAATTGTTAAAGATGATGATATTAAAAAAACTATAGATAGGCAGGGTGAATTTAATTCTAAACAAGGTCTAATTATTAAACCGTTTGAGGGTGAAGGAAACGAAATAGATACTGGCGACGGTAGTGAAAATGCAAACAATTCAGATGATAACAAAAAAGATGTACGTGAATCAGATGATTCTAACAATAACAAAAATGATAACAATAAAATAATTGCTAATAAGATTAAAACCTATTATCAAAGAATTTTATTTTATACTTTTTTAACAAAAGATATAGTTTCTTCTCTAGACGATATAATTAAAACCATAGATTCAAAAGACAATAAGAGAATATCAAATAATCTATATCTAGAAAAAAATATTTTAGAAAAGCTTAGCAAATTAATGGATCCATTTAAAAGATCAAACTTGGATTATAAAATACAAAATATATCAATGTTAGCTAATGATACAAATATCCCTTACATTGAGAGAGCAATGACTTCGATAAAGAAGTTTGACAGAATGAGTGAGTCTGAAATCGTCGCACCGACAGAGTTATGCAAAGATATGATAAACTTGTTGCCAGAAGATAAATTGGTAGCAATGGTAGATAAAAATAAAGGGTTTCTTGATTTGGGTTGTAAATCAGGCGAATATGCGGTTGCAATTTATAATAGACTTACACAGGACATTGGATTAGCTCATGATAGAGTTAAAAATCTAATTTACGCTATTCCTACTTCTTCAATCGCTTATGAGTTTACACGAAAGTTTTTTGAGATTCTAAATTTAAACGTATGCAATATAGCTAAAGAATTTAATGCGTATGATTTACTTAATATTAAAGATAGTTTCGGAAATATTGACTACAAAAAAATAAAAAAATTATTAGAACAGGACAAAGAATTTGGAGAAATAAAATTAGATGATAATATAGAGGCAGGTGAAAATAAAATGAAATTTGGTGCAGTTGTTGGTAATCCTCCTTATCAATTAAAAGGAGGTTCTGGTGGAAACAATGATTCACCTATATATCAATTTTTTGTTAATATTCTACTTAAAACAAATATATCAACCGGGACATTTATTACACCATCAAGATGGTTTTCTGCAGGAAGAGAAAACTTGCTTGGTAATTTTAGAAGAGATATGTTAAATTCTGGTAATGTCAGGACATTATATAATTTCTCTAATGCTGACGATATTTTTCCAAATGTAGAGTTAAAAGGAGGAGTTTGCTATTTTTTAATTGATAAAGATTACGTCGGACCATGCAATTATTATAATGTAGATGAGAAAAATATATTTAAACAAAAAAGATTTTTAAATGATTTTGATATTCTAATAAGAGATAATTTGCTTAATAGTGTAATAAAGAAGATAACAACTAAAAACAAAAATATAAAATATGTTTCTAGTATTGTATCTAGTGACACTCCATTTGGAATACCATCAAATCCTAGAAATAGCAAAAAAACTCCTTTTAATGTGTATAAAACATTTGGAGAAAATCATGATATAAAACTATATCATATTGAGAATAACAAAAGGAAAATAGAATATGTTAGTATGAATGATTTATCAAAAAATATAATTGACATTCCTAAATATAAGGTTTTTATACCTGGTTCTTCTGGCTCAGGGAATGATAGATTTGTAATTGGAAAACCAGAGTTAGCTGGTAAAAACTCTGTATGTTCACAATCATATCTGTATAGTCCTTTTGATGAAGAAATTGAAGCTTTAAATTTTTATAAATATTTGCATACTAAATTTCTTAGAGGAATTGTCTCAGCAATAAAAATAACCCAGTCGGCACCTAAAAGAATATATAGATTTGTACCGCTACAAGATTTTAGCATGAATTCTGATATAAATTGGAATACATCAATAAATAAAATAGATGAACAACTATTTAAAAAATACGATTTATCAAAAGAGGAAATAGAACATATTAATAAAACAATTAAAGATATGTAGAATTTTATTATTTTAAATTTTCAGATAAAGTACTTGATAATAACAGATATATATAAAATCTTTTATGTCCAAAGATTTTAAAAATGTTGAAATAATAACTATTATTTATTTAAATAGGAATTATGAACATTTTAATATTAAATTAAGGAGAAAATAATTGTTTTTTAATAACGGTGCATTCTTTTTACTAGATAAAGAACTTAAAACTTCGGCTGGTGAAAATATAAAAGTATATAAGTTAAATAAAGAGACTTTAAATGATGAATGTTTAAATGAGTGGGCTTTAGGTTTAAGAAGCAATTATGTAGAAGAACAGCATATAGACTTGCTTATTAAAGGTACTGGTTTAACAAAAAAAGAATATTTAGAGACAAATATTTTTCCAAATCCAAATAATTCACTAGGTGCTGCCACTATGTCAGGAGAATTTGGGGAAATATTAGTTTACGATTTTATAAATTACGTTTTGTCATACTATGTAACTAGAACCAGATATTTAGAGAAAACCAATCCTGATATGCCTATATCTGGAACGGATGTAATAGGATACATGATTAATGACATTAATCATCCGAATATTAAAGATAATTTATTGGTTGCAGAAGTGAAAACTCGATCTAGTATATCTGGGAAAAAAATGAGTCTTGAAGATAATCCTTTAAAATCAGCAATTTTAGATTCTAATAAGGATAAGATTAGATTAGCTGAATCTTTAAATGCAGAAAAAAGAAGATTAATAACTTATCATCGTGATAAAGAAGCAAAAATTGTTGAAAGATTTCAAAATAAAACTGATAATCCGTTTAATTTAGAATTTTTTGCGGTTGTAGTGATGGATTCATTCTTTTATTCAGAAGATTTTATTTTAAATGTAACAAATAATTTGGAAAACCAAATTAGTAATAAGAATATATTAATTATACATTCTGTTGAATTGAAAAAATTTCTAAGAGACTTATATAAGAGAGCGTGCATATGTTAATAGAAGAAAATTCGAAATCTTATTTAAAAAAAGTTAGAGCAAAAGCAAAAATGTATGAATATAATGTTCCTGATGACTTGCATATTATAGTAGAGGAACAGGCAAATGATTTGATATTATTATGTATAGCAATAATTGGAGATGTTGCTGAAGAAATATTGAACAATCAACACAAGCCTATTTTATTGTCTGACACTCTTAAAGGTGAGCTATATTTTGCTTCTAGATTTTTTGATTCATATTATCAATCAAATTTAAGCAATGATTTTAATGATTATTATATTTTGATGGGAGCAGTTGCATATTATTTTTGTAACATGAATGGTAGTTCGAAAGTTTTGATAGGATTGATTTCTGATGAATTTAATTTCAATGCTTCAGGATTAGAAAAGATTATTAGATTGTTGTTAGATGATAAATATAAATTTTACATTAAAGATATAGATGAAAAATATAGAACATATATATCTAAAATAATTAATTTGCATAACCAATTTTTTGGTTGTACTACCGATGAACAAATAGATTTTAAAGAATTAAAAGAATTAAAAGAATTTACTTATAAATCAGGTAGTAATAGAGAAATATTATTCGTAGACATAATACTTGCAATACTGAAAAAGAAAATTAATAACTCTTGTCTGAATTTAATGCCAATCTATAGCGATATCCCAAAAGAAAAATGGAAAGATACATTTATTAATAATAATAAGATGAAAGAAATGTGGGAATCTCAAATAATTTTAGGGGAGAATGGTATTTTTAGAGGTAAGTCTGGAATAATTCAAATGCCAACAAGTTCAGGTAAAACGGCATCTGTAGCACTAGCAATTCAATCTAGTTTTTTAGCAAATAGATCAAACTTGGCTATTGTTATAGCGCCTTTTAGAGCTTTGTGTAGAGAAATTATGTTTGATTTAGAAAAATTTTTTAAGTTTGATGATAGTGTTTCAATAATGGAATTTAACGATATCCCAGAATCATGTGAAATAAATGAATTTTCGTCATGTGATTCCGACAGAAAGGTATATGTTATGACTCCAGAAAAACTTTCTTATATTTTGAAACATAATAGAGAAATAGTAGACTATATTAATATGATTGTTTTTGATGAAGCGCATTTATTTGATGATCCTAAAAGGGGAACGGATTATGAGCTTTTATTGGCGTCTATAAAAAATTATCTGAAAAATGATGTACAAAAAATATTAATTTCTGCTGTAATATCTAACGCAAATCAAATAAATTCATGGTTAAATGATGATGGGACGGTAATAAAAAATAACACGATAAAAACAACAGAAAAAACAGTTGCATTTAATACATTTGTAACAAGCAGTAAAAATAATGCGTATAGTAATTTATATTTTGTTAATCCTATTAAAAATTTAGAAGCAGAATTTTTTGTTCCTAGAATAATAAAAGTTAAAGAATTAAATAAATTAGAAAATGAAAGAAAAACTAGATATTTTCCCGAATTTAAAAAAAATAAACAAGATGTGGGCATTTACTATGCAATAAAGTTAGTTCGAAATGGAAGCATAGGAATTTATTGCTCAAGAAAAGATACGGTAAATAATGTTTTATACAGGTTCATTGATTTAGAAAAAAGAGGAGAATCACTAGAAAATTTTTTTGATGAATCAGATCATGCTGAGTGTAGAAAAATTGCTAATTTAATTAAGGAACATATGGGAGAAAACTGTTTGTATTTTTCAGCATTAAGAGGTATTATTGGTCATCATTCAGGAATACCTAATGGAGTAAGAATTTCAGCAGAGTATGCACTTAGAAATTCTTTAGTTCCTTGTGTTGTTTGCACATCTACATTAGCTCAAGGGGTTAATTTGCCTTTAAAATACTTGGTTGTATCAAGTATATATCAAGCAAAAGAAAGAATTAGAGTGAGAGATTTTCATAATTTAATTGGAAGAACTGCTAGAGCTGGAGAACAAACAGAGGGTACTATAATATTAACAGAAAATATATACAAGAATAAAAACAACAACATTAACGATCAATATAAGCTTGAAGATTATGAGCGTCTTTTGAATCCTGAGAATTCAGAAGATTGTACAAGTAATTTATTAAAAATAGTGAGGAATATTAAAATAGGAAATAATTCTATAACATATGACTCATTTAAAAATATTATAATTAAAAGATATTCTGACTCGGAAGAATATTTTAGAATTAAAAGTGCTTTAATAGATTTACAAAACAAATCCAAAGAAAATAAAGAGTTAATATATAAAATTGATGAAATAGAAAATATTTTAACTTCATTAGAGAATTTTATTTTAAATTTTAATGATGTTGAAGATGATAGTTTAGATATAATAAAATTTTCATATGGTTATTTTATAGCTAACGATGAAGAAAAAACAAGGCTGTTAGATATATATAAATTAATTAAATCTAACATAGATAATATAGAAATTGAAAATAAAAAGATTTTTAGTAAGTGTACTTTAGGCATAATAAAAATGAAAGAATTATCTCAATTTGTAGACAATAATATATACGATATTTATAATTCAAAAATCAATTTCTTAAAGAATCTTTTGATTACGCAATTATTTGCTTCAAACGACTGTAGAATTATCTCTAAATTAAATGATAAAATGGTGGCGTTGGAATTGTTAAATTTATGGATTTCAGGAAAGACTTATTTAGAAATTTTCAATTTTGCAGTATCTAAGGGGATTACTAAAAAAAGGGGTAAAACTTATATAAAAGTAACATTAGACGACATTATTTTATTATGTAATTCAGACTTTGGATATTCATCTCTATCTATATTGCAAGCTTTGATTGAAATATTAGAAACGAAAGACTGCGATAAAGAAATCATTTCAGATCTCAATAAATTGATAAGTAGAATCAGATATGGATTGCCAGATCAAATTTCTATCTATGTTTATGAATTGGGTATCTCAGATAGAATAATATCTCAAAAGATTTCTGAAATTATAAAACAAAAGGATTGTAGTAGTAAATTTAAGACAAAATTGGCTATACGTGAATTAAAAGATCAGATTAAAGATTTGTTAATGTCATATCCTTCATATTTTCAAGAACGTTTGAGATGGATATAATGATTATTTATTTTAAACTATTATAATAATGTTAATATTATGAGTAGTTGAAAAAAGTTACGTCTTTTAAATTGATTAAAATTTCCTAGATATATTTATTTATAATCATTAAAACGTAGTATTTGCATATTATTAAACTAAAATTATTTAATGTTTATAAAGTAAAATACTTTATAAAGTGTAAATCTATTACATGATTTTTTTTGTGTTGATTAATCTAATGAATTTAAAATAGAGAGGTGTTTTATGATTATTGAGGTTTGTGTTGATTCGTTGGAATCTGCGGTTACGGCGATAAAGGCCGGGGCGGATCAGGTGGAGCTTGTTTCTTTGACTGAGGTTGGGGGGATTACTCCGTCGATCGGGCTTTTGGAGGCGGTCCTCGAGAGGGGGATCACGACTATGGCGATGGTTAGGCCGCGCGCTGCGGGTTTTTGTTATTCG
>QWCB01008002.1_pt1 | contig 11388 bp, 6 predicted proteins | sample 1972511 | NCBI WGS metagenome assembly QWCB01 (sample SAMN09866719, study PRJNA288562) | Human gut metagenome isolate term5_stool, whole genome shotgun sequencing... | isolation source: gut | host: Homo sapiens | place: USA: California
GATTCGGTGTTTTGAAAGGTATGATGTACCCCATCCTTGGTTTGAAGTGATAACTTTTGAGGAGGAACTTAAAGATCTGTTATTAAAGCATTCTGTTCCATTTATAATGAAACCGAATGATTCTTCTGGGAGTCGTGGAGTTGTACTCGTTAAAGATTATCACGAAGTAAGGGATGCCTTTTTATATAGTAAATCTGTATCAAAGTCGGGATTAATTTTGGTGGAAGAGTATATATTTTACGGGGCGGTTTATATCAGGATTCCGGAAAGAGCAGGATGGTCCAAGGATGACCTTCACATTGGTTGATGGTTTGCCATTTGACTGTGCGGAAAGTTGAAACATCAGGATATTTTTGAAAAGAATTATGGTGTAAAAAGTAAGTTTGATAGATATAATTTTCGTTCCAATGTTGATTTGGACGCAACTTCAATGCTGAATATACGTATTGATTTGGCCGGACGACTGGAAACTCGTGTTGGACCTGGTAGTGATTTTTCTAATGTGTTTAGTGTTATTACAACGCGTTCTCCGTCTTCTCAACCGGTATTTAATCCGGATGGAACATTGGGAGCTGGTAGCGCCCTTGAAATTCCTTTTCAGCAGAACCCTTATGGCATTGTTACTCAGAGTGGTTATTACACCAGGCATACAAATGTGATGTCAGGAACATTGTCGGCAAAACATAAATTAGATTTTATAACCAAAGGATTGAGTGCTCAGGTTTATTTTAGCTTTGAAAGCAATAACTATCAGCATACGACAAGATTACAATCATTTGATTCATTTTGGTATAAAGGCAAGGATGCTACTGGTGAAGCTATTTATCAACCACATAGTGTAAAATCTCGCTTATCGACTACTGACAGCCGTTGGGTGGAGCGTTATACTTATCTGGATGTACGTCTTAATTATGATAGAACTTTTGCGGAGAAACATCAAATTAGCGCACAACTTTTAGGAAATAGAACCTTACGTTCGCAAAATGCCGAACTCCCATATGCTTATCAAGGAATCAGTAGCCGTATTGCTTACAATTTTGATACTCGTTATTATTTAGAAGCCAATATTGGTTATAACGGTTCAGAAAATTTCCCTCCTAAAAAGCGTTATGGTTTTTTTCCTTCATTTTCTGCAGGATGGGTGTTGAGTGATGAAAAATTTATATCTTTACCATCATGGATCCAACTAATTAAATTAAGAGGATCTTATGGAACTGTGGGTAATGATAAAATTGGTGGACAACGTTGGCTGTATATTACGGAATTTACTCCTGGTGGAACTGCTATGGGAACCTATCAATTTGGAGTGTCTCCACAATCAGTAGCTGGATATAATGAGAGTAGAGTTGGTAATAAATTTGTTACTTGGGAGAAATCAGCGAAAGGTAACGTAGGCTTTGATTTGTCCTTATTTAAGGATAATGCTGTGCAGTTTACTTTTGATTACTTCTGGGAAAAAAGAAATAATATTTTGACTACTCCTGGAGATGTTCCTGATTATGTTGGTATAACTAATGTTGCTCCTAGGAATTCTGGTAAAGTAGAGAATAAAGGTATTGAGGCAGAGCTTCGTTTTAATAAGCGTATAAATAAAGATTTGTCAATTTTCGCTAATTTGCAAATGACTTATGCGCGTAATAAAGTTCTTGAGAATGATGAACCGATACCAGCTTTTGATTATCAAGATCTGAGAGGTTATGAAATTGGTTATGTACTTGGATATAAATCGGCGGGACTTTTTCAAGATGAAGAGGATATCAGAAATAGTCCAACACAAAGTTTTGGTACAGTAGTTCCTGGAGATATTAAGTATGTAGACACAAATAAAGATGGAGTTATTGATGCGTTTGATAGAGTACCTATTAAAGTGAATAATGTGCCTCGTAGTATGAGTGGACTATCATTAGGAGTGACCTATAAGAATTTTGATTTTAGTATGCTGATGAATGCATCGACAGGTGGAACTGCTTATTTATATACATATCCAAGTAGCAAAATCAATTTGGAGAGATGGACTGCTGAAAATAAGAATGCACGTATACCTGCTGCACATTCAACAACGAATAATACTGTTGTAACAGATCATTTTGTACAAAATACTGATTATATAAAATTAAGAAATGTAGAAATTGGATATACATTGCCTAAAAAGTTTTTGAGTTCATTGCGGATTTCTACAGCACGTATCTATTTGAATGGACAAAATTTGGCGGTTTGGGATAAGATGTGGTTGAAGGATCGCGATCCGGAGTCTGCAGGTGGTGCTGCATTGGCATATCCTTTACAGCGTGTATTTAATATCGGAATACACGTAGAGTTATAATTACTAATTATTATAATTAAAATAAAGTATAATTATGAAACTTATTAATTTTATTATAAAAAGCATGTGCGGATTTTCTATTTTAATTTCATTTGCTTCATGTGATGATTTTCTTGATAGAGATCCTAGTGACCGTATTACTGAGGAGGAAGTTTTTCAGAAAATACAAACTGCTGAAGAATACTTAAACAATGCTTATACATTTTTACCGGACTTCCAAACTTGTACAGAAGATTTGGGAGGACGCTATAAGTTAGGAGGCGGTACAGATGAAATCGGATATCAACAGACTGCTGGCGTTACGCAAACCCCCTATGATTTTAACAATGGGAACTGGAATGCGGCTCAATTTCCTATGCAACGTTCTTGGACTGATTTTTATGCTTGTATCAGACGTGCTAATGTTTTTATGAGTAATTATGATTTGATTCCTGATGAAGTTTCTACCGGCGGTACAAGTAACAGAAAGCAACGTTTGTTAGGAGAAGCTTATGGCCTGAGGGCATTTTACTATTTTCAGCTGTTTACCATGTGGGGTGGTGTACCTATAGTTGATAAACCTATTGATTTAGGAGAAACTACTGGTACGACTTTGACACGAGCTTCTGCTAGTGAAATAGTGGATTTTATTATTCAAGATCTTGAAACGGCTGCTAGTATGTTACCGGCGAATCATGATGAAAGCCAATTGGGACGTTTTACTCAAACGATAGCAAAAGCTTTGGCTTCAAGGCTGACATTATATTATGCAAGTCAGTATTGGAATCCAGAAAATGACATTACAAAATGGCAAACGGCTGCAAGTACTGCAAAAGCTGCTATTGATTATGCTGAACAAAATGGTTATCGTTTGGCTGATAATTACGCTGATATTTTTTCTGCAACGGTTAATCCGGAAGTCATTTGGTGCAAAAACTCTGGTGGAAGTGAATGTGTTTGGTGGAATTGGTATGGTTTTCCTTTAGGATATGGAGGATGGTATGTAGATGGCCCTTTGCAGGAAATGGTAGATTCTTATGAGATGGCTGCAACAGGCGAGATCCCAGTATTAGGTTATGATGAGAATGATAACCAGATTATTAATCTGAAATCTGGATATGATCCAGTACATCCATTTGAAGGTAGAGATCCACGTTTTTATGTAAGTATCCTCTATCATGGGGCTCAATGGCAGGGAAGAGCGGTTGATGTATCTCCAACTGGACTAGATAATATTAATATAGGTGGTGTACCACGAGTTAATTATTTTACAAGAAAGTATTTATGGGAGCAACATAATTTGACGACTGGATCGGGGAATTCGTATCGAAGATTTGCAATTATTCGATTGGCAGAGCTTTATCTTAATTATGCGGAAGCACTGAATGAAGCAGAAGGCCCAACAGCAGAAGTCTATAATGCAGTTAATAAGATTCGTAGACGTGCTCAATTACTTGATTTACCGGCAAATCTGACTAAAGATGAGATGAGGAATAAGATCAGACAAGAAAGGCGTGTGGAACTGGCATTTGAAAATCACAGATTTTGGGATGTTAGACGTTGGAAAATTGCAGAAATAGTTGATAATAAAAAGGTGCATAAGATAACGGTAAATGCAGATGGAACATATAGTTATCCAGTATTTCAAAACCGTGTATTTGATAAGGCTAAACATTATTTATTTCCTATTCCTCAGTCTGAAATAGATAAAAATCGTAACTTAGTTCAGAATCCAGGATGGAATTAACAGAGATTGAATATTAGATTATAAGATAAAAATGACTTTATTTTGAAATAGATAATTATGAGAAAGAATTTTATATTTAAAATGAGTGTAGTATTCGTGATGGGTATTATGGCATTAGGTCAAGTATCATGTTCATCAAAGACTGAAACAAATGTAGATAAAGAAGGGGAGGCTTCTTCTGAGTCTCAAGGCGATGTGTTTTTTCAAACAAGAGGGATTATTCTTTCATGGGATGACGTCAAGAAACCAGAAGTTCTGGATTGGTTAAAACTTTCAGAAAATGCAGGTATTACTACTCTTAGTGTTTTTGGTGCTGACATATATTCTGCTGAATACCAGGAGTTCGTCTCAAAATGTCGTGAAAAGTCTATTGATATTGAATACCAAGAACATATGATGGCGACTTTGTTGCCAAGAGACTTGTTCAAGGAGCATCCAGCATATTTCCGTATGGATGAGAACGGTCAACGTACAGCAGATTTTAATTGTTGTCCTTCATCGGAAGAGGCTTTGAGTATAATAGCGGCTAATGCAAAAGTTGCCGCCCAAAAATGTACTTCTAGTAATAATAAATATTATTACTGGTTAGATGATGGCGGAAAGAGATGCCATTGCAAATTATGTGATAAATACAATGATAGTGATCAAGCTTTGTTGATAGAGAATCAGATAATAAGGGCTTTGAAAGAAGTTAATCCACAAGCAAAGTTGGCACATCTTGCTTATCAAGGTACTATTCCTGCACCGGAAATTGTAAAACCAGAGAATGATATTTTTTTGGAATTTGCTCCTTTTAATCGTCGTTGGGATAAGCCTTTGAGAGAACGTGATGCTATTCGGGATGGAATGACAATTACTCATGGTGAATATATTGATGCATTAGAGGCTAATTTAAAAGTCTTCCCTAAAGAAACGGCACAAGTTTTGGAATATTGGATGGATGTGTCTTTATTTAGTGACTGGAAAAAGCCAGCGGTACAATTACCTTGGAATAAAAATGTATTTCTTTCGGATATCAACACATATGCACATTATGGTATTCGTAATATTATTGCATATGCAGTTTATGTCGATGCTATATACTATGAAACCTATAAGAATGTCAATTTTGTACAAGAGTATGGTGATGGTCTGAAGAATTATCGTTTACCGGAATAAGATAAATGAATAGAATTACGAGTAGCAATGTATGCTACTTGTAATTCTACAATAAATAAGAAGCATAAAAAGAACTATGAGAAAGTTTTCTGTATTTTTAGGAATAATTTTATTTGTTCAGATCCTGTATAGTTGTACTTCTCCAATTATTCCTTATTCCATAGACGCGAAGAAAGAAGACCCTCCGCTAGAGACTCTGATCAATTGGGAGGGATGGTATACCATTAAGGCTATAAAACCATTTTTCGCTCCTTGGGATTATTTGGAGGATGAGACGGTATTTAGGTGTTTCTTTTCTTCACAATATTTTTATTTTAGTTTTAATGTAGCAGATGCCACTCCAATCATGTGTCGTGAGTTTGTTCAAGAGTCTGATGTTGAAGCTGAGGATCGTGTGGAAATCTTTTTTTCGGCTTCAAAAGATATGGGACAATATTATTGTATGGAGATAGATCCTAGCGGGCATGTTATGGATTATTCAGCTAGCTATTATAGAAAATTTGATTATGAATGGAATTTTAAGAGTCTGGAAATATGTTCCATAAAAGATGAAAAAGGGTATATCGTTGCAGGCAGACTGTCTGTTTCAGAACTTTTGGAATTGGGAATTGATTTAGAAGAGTTTTATATGGGAGTTTTCAGAGCAGATTTTACAACGCCTAATACGGTTATTTGGTATTCATCTGTGAGTATAAATGAGCCTAAACCAGATTTTCATAAACCCAATATCTTATTTCCTTGTATGAAAAAATAGTTATATCTTAAAAACTGATCGCTATGTATAGAAATACTTTTTTATCTGTTATGTTTCTTGCGTGTTGTTTTAATGGTAGTCTTTGTGCACAAAGTGATGCACAAATTTATGAAAGGACTTGTGATGCAAAGACTTATCCTTTTTCAGACCCATCTCCAGTTGCGACACCTAATAATTCTTATTATCCTTATTTCCGCTTTGATGGTTTTTCTATGCAAGCGCAGGAGAAGCAGTGGAAAATGGTTGTTTTGGAAAATGATTATGTGAAACTAACTGTAACTCCAGAAATCGGAGGGATATTATTGGTCATGCTCCTACATGTAGTACTCCTATAGATTATCTTACAAAAAAGAATGTGGATGGTAGTGTTAGTTGTCATATATTTTCTTATGAGTGGATTACGCGTACAGTCTGGAATGTCGAAATTAATTTACCTAAGGACAAGGCTTATTTCACAACGCACACAACTTGGTTTAATCAGTCTTCTATTGATCAACCTTATTACCAATGGATGAATGCTGGTTATGCTACTAAAACTGGAACAAGATTTTATTATCCAGGTACTTATAGTATAGGACATTCGGGAGATTTGCATCCTTATCCGATTGATGAGGAGGGGCGAGATGTCTCGTGGTATGATAATAATAATTTTGGTGCTTCTAAATCTTTACATATAATAGGTGATTATAATGATTATTTTGGGATTTATTGGCATAATGAAAAACATGGTTCAGCTCATTACTCCAATTATGATGAGAAATTGGGGATGAAATTTTATCTTTGGAGTTTTTCACGTGAAGGGGCCATCTGGGAAGAACTATTGACTGATGATAGTGGGCAATATGCGGAACTACAATCTGGTAGAATGTATAATCAGCCAAGTGTGACCAGCGGTTTTACACCATTTAATCATAATGAGTTTGCTGCACAGATGACAGACCAATGGACTGAATATTGGTTTCCTATAGCCGAGATCGGTGGTCTTTCTCAAGCAAGTCCGCTAGGCGCTATATATGTAGAGCACTCTGAAAAAAATATTGAAGTTCATTTATCTGCTCTGAAAGATATTTGTACCGATATGGAAATTTACAATGACAGGCAATTATTGATGAAGATGCCTATAAAAGCTAAAATATTAACTCCTGAGTATTTTAATATACCTTTGCCTTTTGATATTCCGGAAGGAAAGCTCAGAATTATAATAGGGAATAAGGAATTGGTTTATTCAGAGATAAAAAATGATTATGAACTGAACCGTCCGAAAGAACTACCAGCTGATTTTGACTGGAATTCTACATATGGGCTTTATATGCAGGGTAAAGACTGGCTAAATCAGAAAATGTATGGAAATGCGGAAAAATATTTGAAAGCAGCTCTAGAGAAAGATGTATATTTTATTCCGGCATTGGTAAGCTTATCTTCATTGTATTATAAGAAAGGGATGTATCTTGATGCTTGTGAATTGGTAAAACGAGTGTTGAGTTTAGATACTTATCATGGAGAGGCCAACTATTTGTATGGATTATGTAGTCGTGCTATGGGAAATCTGGCAGATGCCAAAGATGGCTTTTCCGTGGCAACATTTTCTCCAGGTTTTCGTACGGCTGCTTATGAGCAGTTGGGTGAACTTTATATGAGAGAGGAAAATTGGGAAAAAGCTGAGCAATATGCATTAAAAAGTTTGGAGTATAATCAAATGAACTTATATGCGAAGCAGTTGCTGATTGTCCTTTACAGAAAAAGTAATCATGCGGAAAAAGCGTTGAGTGAAATAGAAAAAATGACAGAACAGTTGCCATTGCTACATTGGGTTCGATTTGAAGAGTATTTATTGGAAGCCTCGACTGCTGAAGAATTCAGTTCTCTTATTTGTAATGAGCTCTCTTTCGAGACTTATATGGAAATGGCTGTATGGTATGAGTCTATTGGCTGTCTGGATGAAGCTATTACACTTCTATCATTTGTAGATACTTATCCAATAGCTTTGTATCAGAAGGCCTATATATATCATTTGAAAGGGGATGAAAAGGGGGCAATGGTATTTTTGGATGAGGCTAATAAGAAGTCTCCTAAAATGGTGTTTCCTTTTCGTGCCCATACATTGAAAGTTTTGGAATGGGCAGCAGGTTTGTCTGATAATTGGAAAATAAGTTATTATCGTGGGCTGATTCAATGGAGTGTTGGCAATACATGTTGTGCTTTAAATTTATTGAATAGTTGCAAAGATGTTCCTGATTATGCTGCTTTTTATTTAAGTCGTGCTGAGTTGCGAAAGGATAAGTCTGGTTTGCCCGATTTGCTCATGGCTCAAAAACTTGATCAATCATGGAGAACACAGTACTATTTATTAAATTATTATGTTGATCATGAGCAATGGGCAGAGGCTGTAAAAGTGGGAAGGAATGCTTATAAGAGATATCCAGATAACTATTATATTGGATTAAAATATGCAATGGCTCTTTGTGAGAGTGGACAGTATATGGCTAGTCTCAATTGTCTGAAGAAGTTACAGGTACTTCCTTATGAGGGATCGTATATTGGACGTGATATTTATCGCAGGGCTTGTCTGTATCAAGCTATGAAAGAATGGGAAGATGGTAGGTATGCCAAAATGTTAACAATGATAGAGAAAACACAAGAATGGCCGGAGAACTTGGGGGTAGGAAAGCCTGATGAGGAGTTGATAGATACTCGCTTGGAAGACTATATGGCAGCTATTGCGTATGTAGAACAAGGGCAAAGTATGCAAGCAGATAAATTGTTCTCTCAAATTGCAAGTAGCAATATGTCTGAAGCTTATTTTGACTCAAATAACCTTTTGGTTGTGCTGGCATTGCGTAACTTAGGAAAAGTTGACATGGCAGATAGTCTTGTGAATGAATGGAAAGTTAAACATGTACATAATGAAATAGCTCAGTGGTGTATATTGGTTTATAATAATGAAAAGAAAAAGGCAACAGAGATACTTAATAAGTATGAAGAAACGGAAGAAATTGCTCCATGGAATGTTGGTTATAGGGATTATAACTTTAAATTGATAAGAAAATTGAGTCGTATATTGAAAAAATAAAATTCTAACCTTGTTTATTATATAATAAGAATGCAATGTGTATTTTCGTAACTATATGTTTTTTGCTCTTTTTCTGGCTTATACCTATTTCTTTATATGCAGATAATGAGATTCATCTGACATTGATACCTCCTGCTATTGTAACGAATCAAGTTGATCTTGATATTCGTGGAGGAGTTGTAAATAAGAGCAGTCAAGAGCAAATGTATATTGTTTCATTGTATTGGAATAAAGAAGATGATGAACATCTGATATGTCGTTCTACTTTCAAACTTTTGCCCGGTCAGTCAAAGACTGTTTGTTCTATTGTAGATACAGAAAAGAGGATAGGCCAAAATCGAGTAATCTTTAAGGTTAAAAGTCAAAATAAGCTATATAGGAAAGTTAAGGATATTGAAATTTGTAAGTCCGATATTCGTTCTACTCAGAGACTTTCTGGTGCTTGGACTGGCATCTATCACTGGAGTGAGACTGAGGGAAAATATTGGAACAAAAAACTTCAGGAAATGACGGATAGCCATTGGGGCGAGATGGTGAGAGCCATGGATAAGTTGAATATGAATATTATCGTTATTCAGGAGGTTTTTCGCAATGAAGAATATGCAGGCAAACATTCTGTAAATGTCACAAATTATACTGGTAAAGCCTTTTATCCTTCAAATCTGTATCCGGGACGGATGGATATCAAGGCTGATGATCCTATTGAGGCTATATTGACAGAGGCAGATAGGAGAAATATGAATGTATTTCTAGGAATTGGCATGTTTGCTTGGTTTGATTTTACTACTGAATCTCTAGAATGGCATAAACGAGTGGCTAAAGAGCTTTGGGAAAAGTATGGACATCACGAGTCCTTTTATGGGTTTTATATTTCGGAAGAGAGTGGAGGAGGGCTAGATAATTGGGAAAAGAGTCCGTTGATGAGAAAGAAGAGGAAGGAGGATATTGTAACCTTCTTTAAAGAGTTTAAGGCCTACTGTAATACTTTTGCACCAGGGAAACCTATGATGCTGGCTACCAATAGTTTTGATATTCCTAATGGAATGGATACTTATCCGGACTTATTGAAGCATCTGGATATATTATGTCCATTTGGATTTGCTAGAATGCCTAAAGAAGATTTAAAAGGACTTGAAGCTGCAAATTTATTACAAAAAGTATGTGATGAAGCGAAAGCTCATTTATGGTTTGATTTGGAGGCTTTTTTATTCAACCAGGATAATTCATTATATCCTCGGCCTATAGATGGAATCATTCAAGACTTAAATCAATTTGAGAATTTTGAGACTATTTTGTGTTATCAGTTTCCTGGTGTATTTAATGATCCGGAAATGTCTGTCTGTATAGGTGAAAAAGAGACAATTGATTTGTTTAACGGATACTTGGACTATTTGAACGAACAAAAAAAAGAAGGTAAAGACAAGATTGTTTCCGAAGTAAAGCCAATTACCGGTACATGGATAAATCTAGCTTATCAGGATGTACGTAATAAATATACCAATCTGCAATATTTTGACAATACTGACCCTGGAATGTGGGAACAGAAGGTGAAGGAATTATCAGATATGGGGATGGAATATTTAGTTTTTATGGCAGTAGCTAATGAAGGGGAAGCCTATTATCCTTCAAAACTAATGCCGTGGGCGTATTCTGAGAATAGAAAAAGCCCGGTGGATGCCATTATGGATGCGGCAGCTCGACTAGGCATGAAGGTTTTTATGAGTATTGGCTGGGCTAAAGACCAGGATGATAATTTACGCGATCCGGTGATTCAGCAAAGGCAATTGGATATGATGAAGGAGTTGGCGTCCATATATAGGACACATAAAGCGCTTTATGGATGGTATTTACCGGTTGAGGATTGCTTGTGTCCTATACTTTCTGAGCATGCTGTGAATGCGGTCAATGCTTTGGCAGAGCAGGCGCGTAGATTGACTCCGAATAAGAAAATTCTGATTTCTCCTTATGGCATGGTCGATTCTGATTTTGATGATCCGGAATATGAAAGGCGGTTGTCTAGGCTAAAGGTAGATGTCATAACCTATCAAGATGAAGTGGGATGTGTGAGGGAAAAGTTTCCTTTGGTCCGCTTGAAGGAAAACTGGCAAAAGCTGCGGACTATTCATGATAAACTGAATATTGCCTTATGGGCGAACTGTGAAACGTTTACGTGGGAAGATGAGCTTAACGACCGCACTTCTGCTTTGATTCCGGCTGCCTATTCACGCTTACTTTCTCAGCAAGCAGCAGCATCGGCAGCGGGAGTGGAGAATATTGTTTCTTTCATGTTTTGTGGCATCATTGAGAATCCGATGTCATCTTTTCAGTTAGGACAACCTATTTGGTCCAATTGTACT
>QWCB01007486.1_pt1 | contig 11373 bp, 9 predicted proteins | sample 1972511 | NCBI WGS metagenome assembly QWCB01 (sample SAMN09866719, study PRJNA288562) | Human gut metagenome isolate term5_stool, whole genome shotgun sequencing... | isolation source: gut | host: Homo sapiens | place: USA: California
ATTTTCAAATGCGGTGCAAAATTACAAAAATGTTTTTATATTCGCATATTAAATTCACATTAAATATTGAAAAAAGATGGGAAAGAGCACATTTTTACAGGACTTTAAGGCGTTTGCTATGAAAGGTAACGTCATAGATATGGCTGTCGGTGTAGTTATTGGTGGTGCGTTTGGAAAAATCGTATCATCATTGGTTGCTAATGTTATTATGCCTCCGATTGGTTTACTGGTTGGCGGTGTGAACTTTACGGATTTGAAATGGGTGATGAAAGCGGCGGAGATCGGTGCTGACGGTAAGGAGATAGCTCCGGCTGTGACATTGGATTATGGTCAGTTTCTGCAAGCCACCTTTGATTTTCTGATTATTGCTTTTGCTATATTCTTATTTATACGGTTGATTACGAAACTGACAACTAAAAAACAGGCAGAAGTGCCAGCTACTCCTCCGGCTCCTCCTGCACCAACGAAGGAAGAAGTCTTGTTGACGGAGATACGCGATTTGCTGAAAGAAAAGAATAGTTGATTCTAATTAAAATAAAGGAGATTCCAAGTATAAACTTGTGAATCTCCTTTATTTTTCTCTTCATTATTAATATAGATTGCGTACTTTTTTCTACTTTTGCAACTCAATTTATTCAAAATCCAACCATTGATATGCAGGAAAAAATAATAATTCTTGATTTCGGTTCGCAGACAACACAGCTTATAGGCCGTCGTGTACGTGAATTGGATACGTATTGTGAAATTGTTCCTTATAACAAATTTCCTAAAGAAGACCCTACTATTAAAGGAGTCATTCTCTCCGGAAGTCCTTTCTCGGTTTACGATAAAGATGCTTTCAAAGTAGATTTGAGTGAAATTCGTGGTAAATATCCGATATTGGGTATTTGTTATGGTGCACAATTTATGTCATACACCAATGGCGGAAAAGTGGAACCAGCCGGAACACGCGAATATGGACGTGCTCACTTGACTTCTTTCTGCAAAGATAATGTGCTATTTAAAGGTGTACGTGATGGATCGCAGGTATGGATGAGTCATGGAGATACGATTACTGCTATTCCTGATAATTTCAAGAAAATAGCTTCAACAGATAAAGTCGAGATTGCTGCTTATCAGGTAGAAGGTGAGCAAGTGTGGGGTGTTCAATTCCATCCGGAAGTATTCCATAGTGAAGACGGAACTCAAATCCTGAAGAACTTTGTGGTAGATGTTTGCGGTTGCAAACAAGACTGGTCGCCGGCTTCTTTCATTGAAAGTACGGTTGCCGAGCTGAAAGCGCAGTTGGGGGATGATAAAGTCGTTCTCGGTTTGAGTGGCGGAGTTGATTCTTCAGTTGCAGCAGTGTTGTTAAACAAGGCTATCGGTAAGAACTTGACTTGTATCTTTGTAGATCACGGTATGCTACGTAAGAATGAGTTCAAGAATGTGATGAAGGATTACGAGTGTCTCGGTCTGAATGTGATTGGTGTTGATGCCAGCGCAAAGTTCTTCGCAGAACTGGCTGGTGTGGCTGAACCGGAAAGTAAGCGTAAGATTATAGGTAAGGGCTTCATCGATGTATTTGATGTGGAGGCTCACAAGATAAAAGACGTGAAATGGCTGGCGCAGGGTACCATTTATCCGGATTGTATTGAGTCATTGTCTATTACGGGTACAGTGATAAAGAGCCATCATAATGTAGGCGGTCTTCCTGAAAAGATGAATCTGAAGTTGTGTGAACCGCTTCGTTTGTTATTTAAGGATGAAGTGCGCCGGGTAGGTCGTGAGCTGGGTATGCCGGAGCATCTGATTACTCGTCATCCGTTCCCGGGACCGGGATTGGCAGTGCGTATTTTGGGAGATATTACTCCTGAAAAAGTACGTATTCTGCAGGATGCTGACGATATCTTCATCCAGGGATTGCGTGACTGGGGATTGTATGATAAAGTATGGCAGGCAGGAGTTATCTTGTTGCCGGTACAGTCTGTGGGCGTAATGGGAGATGAACGTACTTATGAAAGAGCGGTTGCTTTGCGTGCTGTGACATCTACAGATGCTATGACAGCCGACTGGGCACATTTACCTTATGAATTTATGGGTAAGGTATCGAATGATATTATTAATAAGGTGAAAGGAGTGAACCGTGTAACCTATGATATCAGTTCCAAGCCGCCAGCAACCATTGAATGGGAATAATAACATTATCCATCATAAAAGTAGCCTCAACAGGAATTTCCGTTGAGGCTATTTTTATGATGGATAGTTTTTTTTTGATTGCTCAGTCCGTATCTACTCGCTTACCAGCTTTTGTGCGTCCGGAATAAGAATCTCTTTCCGGCGTAACTCTAATAATCCTTTGTCTTGTAGCTCGTTGAGTGCTTTCGATGTATTCAACCGGGTATCATCTAAGTAGCGGGCAAGGTCGTCCATTTTTACTTTGAATATCTTTTCTCCCTGCGCCTTTTCACAATGTAACAGGAAAAAGCGAATGATTTTCTCTCTTAAATCCTGTGTCGGCTCTTCCCATAAACGTGAGTAAAGATTTTGTGCCCGGTTACTTACGATGTTCATATAGTTCAGCCGGAATATTTCATATTTGAACAGGTCGCTAAGTACGAATGCTTTGCTGATACTGACGGTATGCGCTTCCGTATGTGCCACATAAGCAGAAGTGTAATGGGTATTCATGCCAAACAACGACTGTGGTTCCAGCAGATAAGGTGCTTCCATCTGTTCGATGACGGTGTATATATTTTCTTTGGAACTTGTGACGATAGAAACCTCTCCTTTTAATAGGAAGCAGAGTTGTTTACACGGACTACCACTCTCTATGATAGTTTCTCCCACTTTATGCTTGATAAAGTGTAGCTTGACCTTATCCAGAATACTTGTGAAATCTTCATGACAAAGACCTTGAAATAAAGGCAATTGGAGCAAAGTGTCGAACATTGTTTCCATATGTTGTAATCTCTTGTTAATCGTACAAATTTACTCATAATACAATACTGCTGTCAACATCTGACCGTTCTTTTTGTTTTTTTTATTGTTTGAATGCATAAAAATAGAGTATATTTGCAGAAAAAAAGGAGGGAATTATGTTCGCAGGCTTCAATTGGCAGCAGATGATTAGTGCGTTTATCGTACTTTTTGCCGTGATAGATATTATCGGCTCTATACCTATTATAATTAACCTGAAAGAAAAAGGGAAAGATGTGAATGCAATGAAAGCTACTGTCATCTCTTTTGCTTTGCTGATCGGATTTTTCTATGCGGGAGATATGATGCTGAAACTCTTTCATGTAGATATTGAATCGTTTGCAGTAGCCGGTGCATTTGTCATTTTCCTTATGTCTTTGGAGATGATTCTGGATATTGAGATTTTCAAGAACCAGGGTCCTATCAAAGAAGCAACTTTGGTGCCGCTTGTCTTTCCTCTGTTGGCAGGTGCCGGAGCTTTCACCACTTTGCTTTCTCTTCGGGCAGAATATGCCAGTGTTAATATCATTATAGCTTTAGTCTTGAATATGATCTGGGTTTACTTTGTAGTGAGTATGACCGGTCGTGTAGAACGTTTCCTGGGAAAAGGAGGCATCTATATTATTCGTAAATTCTTTGGTATCATCTTATTAGCTATTTCTGTGAGGTTGTTTACAGCCAATATAACGTTATTGATTGAGGCGTTGCATCGGTCTTGATTTTCTTATTAAATTGAAAGCTATTGTATCGGATGTGCCATCGTGTTGGCACAACTGTGACATGTCTTTGTCGCAATCGTGCCACTTTGATGTCACAAGTGTGCCAATGTGGTGGCACGAGTTGGCATTTATAACGTTTCTTCTTCTTCTGCTGCTGTTGTTTCTTCTTCTGTATTTTCTTCCTCTTCCATTTCGTCCGCAAAAGGTTCCGGGCGTTGCGGTCCGTGATTTACGAAAACGAAAGCACAGAGTGTTCCCATAATTCCTCCGCTAAGATGTCCTTCCCACGACATATTGGTGGGGGAGAAATAAGGAAACATATGCCATATAATCCCTCCATATAAAAAGGTAACGAGTAGAGAGATGGCAATGAGTGGAACATATTTGCGGAGAATACCACTGAAAAAGAGAAAGAAGGTAAGTCCGTAAATTAATCCGCTGGCGCCAATGTGCCATCCCGGTTTTCCAATCAGGAAAGTAAGTAGTCCGCCTCCGATCCAGATTAGGATAAAAATCTTACCTGCTATCCCCCGGTAAAAGTAAAAAAGACACCATGACAAGAAAAATAAAGGAATTGTATTTGCCAGTAAATGACTAAATCCGCTGTGTATCAATGGGTGAGTTAAAATACCTACCAGCCCCCGTTTCTCCATAGGATATACCCCCAAGCGAGAGAAGTTCCAGTCCATTCCGACTTCCATAATCTTGAGTATATAGAGAATAAAAATAAGAAACAAAGGCTTTGCTGCAGCCAGCATGATACGCTGAATATCTTGCTTCATGACATTCTTTTCTTTAGATATTTTACGCAATACTACGAATATTTGCACAAAATCTGAAAATAAAAAGCCTTTTTATTTTTGTTTTTATCTATAATTTGTACATTTGGGCGTTATACCCGTTGTATATGATGCTACAACCAATATATGCGGTATGTAACAATAAATAGATATACGATATAATGACCAATAATTAACCTTTAATAATGCACAACTATGAGTTATTTACGATTTGACAAGACCCTCATGACGAATCTGGAAGAGTCTCTTCAAAGAGAAATCCTCCGGACGAACAAAGCAGGAGCTTATCATTGTACGACGATTGTTGATTGTAACACACGCAAATATCACGGCCTGTTGGTAATTCCAGTTCCCAATATCGACGATGAAAATCATGTGCTGCTATCTTCTCTTGATGAAACGGTAATTCAACACGGTGCGGAGTTTAACTTGGGATTGCACAAATATCAGGGAAACAACTTTAGTCCTAACGGACACAAGTATATCCGCGAGTTTGATTGTGAGCATATCCCGGCAACAACTTACCGTGTCGGAGGTGTTATCCTCCGCAAAGAAAAAATCTTTGTACATCATGAAAATAGAATCCTGATTCGTTATACTTTGCTGGATGCGCATTCGGCTACGACTTTGCGCTTCCGCCCGTTCCTCGCTTTCAGGAGTGTACGTGAGTACACACATGAAAATGCGCAGGCAAGCCGCGAGTATCAACTTGTGGAAAATGGTATTAAAACCTGTATGTATCCCGGATATCCGGAACTATATATGCAGTTGAATAAAAAGTGTGAGTTTCATTTCATGCCTGACTGGTATCGGGGGATTGAATACCCGAAAGAACAAGAGCGTGGGTATGACTTCAATGAAGACCTTTATGTTCCCGGTTATTTTGAGGTGGATATAAAGAAAGGGGAGAGCATCGTATTCTCTGCCGGAACTTCAGAAGTGACTCCCCGTAGATTGAAACAAACATTTGAGGCTGAAGTGCTTGATCGTACCCCTCGTGATAGCTTTTACCATTGTCTGAAGAATTCCGCTCATCAGTTCCATAACCAGCAGGAAGACGAACATTATATTCTTGCCGGTTATCCGTGGTTTAAATGTCGTGCACGTGATATGTTCATTGCCCTGCCGGGACTGACGCTTGCACTCGATGAGGTCGACCAGTTTGAGGATGTGATGAAAACGGCGGAAAAGGCGATTCGCAATTTTATAAATGAAGAACCAGTAGGCTACAAGATTTATGAAATGGAGCATCCTGACGTTTTGCTTTGGGCTGTCTGGGCTTTGCAGCAATATGCAAAAGAAACTTCCCGTGAGCAATGTCGTCAGAAATACGGAGAACTCCTGAAAGATATAATGGAGTTTATTCGTCAGCGGAAACATGAGAATCTTTTCTTGCATGATAATGGATTACTTTTTGCCAACGGTACGGATAAGGCGATTACATGGATGAATTCTACAGTGAACGGACATCCGGTGATTCCTCGTACGGGGTATATTGTTGAATTTAATGCGTTGTGGTATAATGCGTTGCGTTTTATAGCTGATTTGGTGCGCGAAGGAGGAGACGTATACTTGGCGGATGAACTCGATGCGCAGGCAGAAGTAACCGGAAAGTCTTTTGTCGAGGTATTCCGTAACGAATATGGTTATCTGCTTGATTATGTAGACGGTAATATGATGGATTGGAGTGTACGTCCTAACATGATATTTACCGTAGCGTTTGATTATTCTCCTTTGGATCGTGCACAAAAGAAACAGGTGCTTGATATTGTGACCAAAGAGCTGCTCACTCCGAAAGGAATTCGTTCGTTGAGTCCGAAGAGTGGCGGATATAATCCGAACTATGTAGGTCCGCAGATACAACGCGATTATGCTTATCATCAGGGAACGGCCTGGCCTTGGTTGATGGGATTCTATCTGGAAGCTTATCTTCGAATTTATAAGATGAGCGGATTGTCATTCGTTGAACGCCAACTGATTAGTTATGATGACGAAATGACAAGCCACTGTGTTGGTTCCATTCCCGAGCTATTCGATGGGAACCCGCCTTTCAAAGGACGCGGCGCAGTATCGTTTGCGATGAATGTAGCAGAAATACTGCGTGTCTTAAAGCTAACTTGAAGTCCCGCTTGTTGGAAATGACACCAGAGGAGTATTATTCTTTCCGTGATCACATCTATGCCGATTTTTCTTATATGCATGTGAATGATTTGGGATGTATGGAGTTTGCAGGTGGTTATCCCGGGAACTTACACGAAGAAATTAACAATTTCTCGATCATTGCCGGAGTAGTGGCTCGTCAGCAGGAGTTTGATATTATTCATGCTCATGACTGGCTGACTTACCCTGCCGGCGTACATGCCAAGATGGTAAGTGGAAAGCCGCTTTGTATCCATGTGCATGCTACTGATTTTGACCGTTCTCGTGGCAAAGTCAATCCTACTGTTTATTCGATTGAGAAGAATGGTATGGATCATGCTGATTGTATCATGTGCGTATCCGAGTTGACTCGCCGCACTGTTATTAACGAGTATCATCAGGACCCCAGAAAAGTATTTGCGATGCATAATGCTGTTTATCCATTGTCGCAGGAGCTGTTGGACATTCCACGTCCCGATCATTCAAAAGAAAAGGTGGTCACTTTCCTCGGACGTATTACGATGCAGAAAGGACCGGAATATTTTGTAGAAGCTGCTGCACTTGTGTTGCGTCGTACTCGTAATATTCGTTTCGTCATGGCTGGCTCGGGCGATATGTTGAATGCCATGATTAACCTGGTGGCTGAACGCGGTATTGCTGACCGGTTCCATTTCCCGGGTTTTATGAAAGGTAAGCAGGTATATGAGGTTTATAAGAACAGTGATGTATTTGTCATGCCATCTGTCTCTGAACCTTTCGGTATTGCTCCATTGGAGGCTATGCAGTGTGGAACACCTTCCATTATTTCTAAGCAGTCGGGGTGTGGCGAGATTCTTGATAAGGTGATAAAAACTGACTACTGGGATATTCATGCAATGGCTGACGCTATCCATTCTCTTTGTACTAATCCGTCTCTTTTCGAATACCTCAAGGAAGAGGGAAAGAAGGAAGTAGATGGGATTACTTGGGAGAAAGTCGGCTTGAGAATCCGTGCTCTCTATGAGGCTGTGTTAAGAAACTATGGTAAATAACAAAACAATAAATAAAAATGAGAACTATCTGTCTTTATTTTGAAATACATCAAATTATCCATTTGAAACGTTATATGAAACAGGATGTTGTGAGTTTTTGTGTGAACCTTATTCACATGGTTTGTCTTCACTTGCCAACGAGGATTGCTTCCGCGAAGAAGTGCTTCGTCAACGTGATAAGATGAAACAGATGTTTGGTAAAGAACCGAAAGTATTCCGCAACTCTAGTCTGATTTATTCTGATGAAATTGGTGGCTTGGTAGCTTCTATGGGCTTCAAGGGGATGTTGACGGAAGGGGCTAAACATATCTTGGGATGGAAGAGTCCGCATTATGTTTATCACTGTAATCAAGCTCCCAGTCTTAAGCTTTTGTTGAGGGATTTCAAACTTTCTGACGACATCAGCTTGCGCTTCTCCAATTCGGATTGGGCTGAATATCCTTTGTTTGCCGATAAATATATTAATTGGATTGATGTATTGCCGCAAGAGGAACAAGTGATTAATATCTTCATGGAATTGAGCTCGCTTGGTATGGCTCAACCATTGTCTTCTAATATTCTTGAATTCTTGAAAGCGTTGCCGGAATGTGCAAAGGCTAAGGGAATCACTTTCTCTACACCGACAGAAATTGTAACGAAACTGAAATCGGTGTCACAGCTTGATGTCGCATATCCGATGTCATGGGTTGATGAGGAAAGAGATACTAGTTGTTGGCTGGGTAATGTTATGCAACGCGAGGCTTTCAATAAATTGTATAGTGTAGCTGAACGTGTTCATTTGTGTGACGACCGCCGTATCAAGCAGGATTGGGATTATTTGCAAGCTAGCAATAACTTCCGTTTCATGACGACGAAGAATAATGGTATGTGGTTGAATCGCGGAATCTATGATTCTCCTTATGATGCTTTCACCAACTATATGAATATTCTAGGTGACTTTATCAAACGGGTAGATGCACTATATCCTGCTGATGTAGACAGCGAAGAATTAAATTCTTTGTTGACTACAATTAAGAACCAGGGGGATGAGATTACCGAGTTAGAAAAAGAAGTGGCTAAATGGCAGGCAAAAGCAGAAGCGGCAAAGAAAACGACAGTCAAAAAGGCTGCTGATGCTAAAGAACCGGTAATAAAAGAAAAAGCTGTTGCTAAATCAAAACCTGCTGCAAAGAAAGCTGAAGTTAAGAAAGCAGCTGCGGAACCGAAGAAGACTACAGGTAAAGCTAAAAAGGTTGCTGCTAAATAAGGAGTATAAGATTGTTATATATGGAACCGTGGGTGAGATAAAAGGCACTCACGGTTTTTTATGATAGAGATTTTAAGGGATTTCAATGAATGTCTTTTTTTGTATAATACAAAGAGTGAAATTTACCTTGGCAGTTTTCATCTGAATATATATCTATAAAACAATAGCACAGATTACTCTAATGTAACCTGTGCTATTATTTTATAGATTATCTTACTTGTCTTTTATTTCGATTTTGTTCCGAAGTTTGTAGAGACAACTTCAAGTTTGAGTAAATACTCTGGATATGAAGGGTTGCCTTGAGCATCTTGTATACTTCCTTTGCTACCTCCTTTTAAACGTGCATAACCAGGTTTCAGGTCATGTTGTATGCTAATAACATTGCTCGAAGAACCATAATAGCTATTACTTGAAGAAGAATCTGTGGTTACAAGTACTGGAATAAGTATGAATTTGTTCCAATCACTATATTTTTCCCATTCTTCAATATTATGAACCTCTTTAGATTCTGTTTTGCCTTCGGAGTTAGTTATTTGGAGAGTTATCGTACCATTCTTGAGTTTCTTTTCTGCTTCTTCTCTTTCTCCATCTCCTAAACAATTATTTATCATTTGAGTGATATTGTTGAATGTATATTGGGTAAAGCTAGTTGTAGTAGAAGTAAATAGAGATGAAGTTATACCATCGCTAAGTTGATTACCTTTGAAGAAACTATCTTTATACTTTTTACGTATTAATAAAACGTTATTAGGAGTAGACATGCCAAACTTCTTATCACTGGTTTCATTATAGATAGGAATTCCTAATTTTACCGCATTCAAAGTGTCTCCTTGAAGCTTTTCTGCTATTTGACTAACAGGGAGAGTTAACTGAGTAAAGATTCCAGCTGGACTTTTTAAGTAAGTCCATTCAGATTTATTGATGCAATTTTGAATGGCTGCTTTATCATTCTCTAACTGGTTTGCTTGAATAACTTCACGAGTGGTAGCGAACGTACGATATCCATAGTAAGTAGAGTCTTTATATACTCCATTTTCAGCTACTTTCTTTTGCAATTTAACACCAGTAATTGTATCAACAGCATAGCATTTATATACTACGTTCATCTGAGCTTGATTTATATAAAGTACCGTACCATCACCATAATCACTCTTCACATAAATTCCCTTAAAAATCTTCCTAAACTCTTTATTGTCAAGATTGACACCTAACTCATTGGCTTTTTTTATAATCTCTTTACCAATTTCCTTGGCAGCTTCGTCTCTGAAAGAAACATGAACACTAGGGACATATGTACTAAGATTACGAATAGAGTCTTTTACTGAAAGATCGACTGCTGTATAAGCTTTCGTGCCTAATAAGCTATTAGGATCTGCGTGATCGTAGTAGTTTTCCGGATTAATATTTGTATAGTAGGCATGCTCAGTATCTAAGTTCTCGCTCAATTCATAGACACTCAAACGACAAGCTGTTAATGAATCTCCAAAGTAACTGCTATACCATAAATAAAGTTCGATAGTGTGGATGTTACCAATGATTTTATTGTTGTCATCACGTATGAATGTGACATCTTTATTATCTTCATTATCATCCCCTACCATTACGCGGGTAGCTTTCTTCTTTTCGTCCAAAGCAGTACCATCATATACTCCAGGGAATGTCATTCCTGACGGACAGTTGAGTTCTGCCAAGAAGCCTGCCTGATAAGTTCCAAATATTTCATCAGTGAACTTACCTACATACCCCACATTAGTCATTGCATAAATCTCACCGGCATGAACGGATTCGGTAGTTACATCAAATGTAGATAGCTTTCCATTGATATTTTGGTCGCTTCCCGGAAACATTCCCAATCCCAGTCCGGCAGTGTTGTCATCACAACCCCAAAAGGTGATTGCCAGTAAAGCTATTAAGGCGTATTTTGCTTTCATGATCGTCGTATCTTGATTTTTTATTCTTCTTCGTTTGCAGTGGCTTCCCATACTTGATCGTAGAACTCGTTGCAGGCATCTGCATAGTTTTCCGGGTTCTGGTAGTCAAGTACCAATTTGCCAGATTGGCGGGCATATTCAATAATAGACTCGTCTACCTTTTCACTGTTTTGTATTACTCCGTCCGAATAGTCAACAGCGAGTTTGCAAAGAGCGGCGTAGTCTACCGGTTCCTTCAAATCACCTAAATCTTTCTTAGTAATACCTTTCAGCATCAGTTTTGTTGCGAAATCGTCGCTAAGTGTACTCTTGAAATCATCTTCATAAACAGAGAATACCACTTTAGCGTCGCGGAAAGAAGGTTCGTCTTTATAGGCTTTCTTAATATAAAGAGGAGCTAAAGCTGTCATCCAGCCATGACAGTGAATGACATCAGGACACCAGCGAAGCTTTTTCACTGTTTCCAATACACCGCGTGCATAGAAAACGGCACGGCTATCGTTATCATCATATTCTATACCATTTTCATCCGTTGTCTGCATACGATTC
>QWCB01003731.1_pt1 | contig 11358 bp, 7 predicted proteins | sample 1972511 | NCBI WGS metagenome assembly QWCB01 (sample SAMN09866719, study PRJNA288562) | Human gut metagenome isolate term5_stool, whole genome shotgun sequencing... | isolation source: gut | host: Homo sapiens | place: USA: California
ATGTCGAGGTGAAGCCTGCAGACAAGTACGAGCTGGAGACACTCCAGGTCAATAATACTACGATCAAGGCTGGTGACGAGAAGCTCATCAAGCTAGCTGAGGGAGGCTTCAAGTACGCCTTCACAGTTAAGGAGGCTACCACGATCAAGGCTACCTTCAAGCTCGTCAATGCTATCGAGCAGTTGACAGAGAGCCAGATCGCAGTCTACGTGACCAACGGTGGTACACGCCTCGAGGTAGCTGGTGCTGCTGAGGGCGCAGCGGTACGCCTCTACGACTACACAGGTCAGCTGCTCCTCACGAGCGCGGAGCATGCCCTTGACATCAGCGCACTACCTGCCGGTGGTTACATCGTTCTCGTCGGCAACTACACGACGCGCATCGTCAAGTAAGAAGATCGCCTCATTGTCCGCAAATGGACTCTAGTACGACGCTCCCGCTAGGGACGTAGTACAGTAAATCCTTCCCGAGGGAGTATCGCCAGCAGAGGTGGTACTCCCTCATTTTGTGCCCCTCGCTCAGCCCTCTCACCTCTCTCAGTTCTCTCCCCTTAGAACCTCTAATCTTCCCTCCGAAGAAATCCACCAATAGTTCCCAAGGAAATCCCCATTTCCTCGGAAGAATGACCTAAAACTTCGGAAGAGCGATCTGAAACTTCGGAAGAATCAAATGATAAGTCCGAGGAATCTCCCCGCACCTCCCTGCAAAATGAGAAACAGCCACGGAAGGAATCTTCGATTCCTCGGGGGCTATTCGTACAGGCATCGTTTGATTTTTGAGGGTTGTGGGGCGGGAAGAGCGTCCATTCGGAGATTATCGTTACTTTTGTAGCATCTAAGCTAGAAGAAAACTATGACGCAGGTATCAGATCTAGAGAATCGTCAAGCATACATCACCCAGCAGAGTGGCTTCATACGCCAGCTACAGGAGGGGATGCACACAACGATCATCGGGCAGGAGCATCTTGTGGAGTCGCTCTTGATCGGCTTGTTGGCAGATGGGCATATCCTCCTCGAGGGTGTGCCGGGACTCGCTAAGACGCTCGCTATCACGACGCTCGCTAAGCTCATTGATGCAGACTATAGCCGCATACAGTTCACCCCAGACCTACTCCCAGCCGACCTCATCGGTACACTGATCTACAGTCAGCGCAGTGAGTCTTTTTCGGTCAAGAAGGGCCCTATCTTCGCTCACTTTGTCCTCGCAGATGAGATCAACCGTGCTCCCGCCAAGGTGCAGAGTGCGCTCCTCGAGGCGATGCAGGAGCGACAGGTGACGCTCGGTGAGGAGACCTATCCGCTACCATCGCCTTTCCTAGTGATGGCAACGCAAAACCCCATTGAGCAGGAGGGTACCTACCGACTGCCCGAGGCGCAGGTAGACCGCTTCCTCCTCAAGGTGGTGCTGGACTACCCCTCGCACGAGGAGGAGATGAAGATCATTGAGATGAATCTGGCGAGCCAGCTACCCACGGTAAAGCCCGTGACGACTGCCCAGCAGATCTTAGCAGCTCGTGAAGCGGTACAGCAGGTTTACCTGGATGAGAAGATCCTCCGCTACATCGTAGACTTGGTGATGGCGACACGACAGACGGAGAGTGTCCCAGCGCTACAAGGAATGATCGCTTATGGCGCTTCGCCACGTGCGTCGATCTCGCTAGCAGCTGCTGCACGGGCATACGCCTTCATCGCTCAGAGAGCCTATGTGATCCCTGAGGATGTGCGTGCCGTGTGCCACGACGTGCTACGTCATCGTCTCGGCATGAGCTACGAGGCCGATGCCATTGGCATGAGTGCCGACAAAGCGATCGACGAGATCATCAACGTGGTGCCGGTACCCTAATTGGCTGTTGGCTAAAACGGCTAGTACTCCTAGTGCCACTAGAATCTAAGGTCTAATATCTAACTTCTAACCTCTAAAGTCTAACCTCTAAGGTCTAAAGTCTCATGCAAGATCTCTTGCGCAAGGTCAGGCGCATCGAAATCAAAGCTCGGGGCCTCAGCCAAAATATCTTGGCTGGGCAGTACCGCTCCGCCTTTAAGGGTCGAGGAATGGCTTTTAGCGAGGTGCGTGAGTACTACATAGGAGATGATGTGCGAGACATTGACTGGAACGTGACGGCACGCTATGCGCAGCCACACGTCAAGGTCTTTGAGGAGGAGCGCGAACTGACTATCATGCTCCTCGTGGACGTCTCCCACAGTCTAGACTTTGGCTCTACGAGTGAGACGAAGCGTGATCTGGTCGCAACGATTGCCGCAACGATTGCCTTCGCCTGCATACACAACAACGACCGCGTCGGGCTGATGCTCTACACCGACCGTGTGGAGCGCTACATTCCCGCAGGACAGGGCCGCAAGCATGTGCTACAGCTCATTCGCGAGATCCTGACTTACCGCCCCGAGCGTCACTCTACGCAGATCTCTTCTAGCCTAGAGATGCTCTCGCGAGTGGTCAAGAAGCGTTGCTCAGCCTTCATCGTGAGTGACTTTATCACCGACGAACCGACTCCTGCGGAGCGAGCTCTGATCCAGCGCACGGCACGCAGGCATGACCTGCTGGCGATACGCGTCGTGGACAGACGTGACTACGACCTCTCGACTATGGGCTTGACACTCGTGCGTGACCTAGAGACAGGGGCGAGTCGCTACGTAGACACCTCGTCGGCACGCCTTCGTGAGCAGTACGCGACCAACTATACGACCTTTGCCACCGAGTGGGAGCGACTAATGCGTGAGTCGGGCATCGACCACGCCATCGCCGAAACCGGCGAAGACATCATCCCCGTCCTCTCGCAGCTCTTCCGCAAGCGCATCTAACGAAGCGAGAATAGCCGAAGTCTATCTTCACTCTTGTTCAAGATACGAAGATCTATCATCGGCAAGGTCAGACATCTAGCATGTCATGCACAGTAATATTTGAATATCAACCGAATACGACAAGAGAAGCGAGACGAACATCTCGCATTGTCCATTGACAAACATCTCTCATCTCGGTGAGACGATTACCCATAAGTTTCACGGGGGGGGAGGGGAGTTGCGGGATTTGTCGCTCTTCCCTAGGGTCCGTTGAGACGCTTGTTGATTACAGAGCGATGTTGAGTGCACTAGAGTTCCGTCTCAAAGGCCACTCTTATTACCTTTGCAACGTCTTAGCTCTAGAACAAGGCAACGACAATCATTTGTACTAGATGTATCCTGAATGTCAGAGTCTGATATGCTCTCTGAAAGTTGATTCACCGTAAAACTTGGATCAGGGCTTAATTACCTCCTATTCGTGAATTATCGGTACTTTTGTGGCGTTGTACGGTCTAGAGGCACATAGTCATCGGGTGCCCGTCTAGATGCTTGAGTCTAACCTATGCGATATCGTCTACTACTATATATACTACTGATCTGTGGCGGTGGAGGTCTATGGAGCTTCGCAGCGGCGCAGGATATTGCGATCACGACGGAGCTGGCGCCCTCGACGATTCAGATCGGCGAGTATGCGCAGATCAAGATGACTATCCGCACGAATGACCTGGACAACACGCTCCTCGTCATTCCTGAGGAGCAACAGATGGGACAGGCGGAGATGATCGCCTTTGATGTGCTAGACACCATACCGCTCCAAGGGACCGAGGTGCAGCTAAACGCGCTGATGACCATCACCTCGTTTGCCGAGGGGATGGCGGAGCTACCCGCTTTTGGCTTGACAGTAGGCGGTAAGAGCTACTTCTCCAAGCCCCTTTACCTCAAGGTGACGATGCCCGAGGTGGACACGACGCAACCGCTTAAGTACAACCCGATCAAAGCCCCTGTTTCGGTCTCGCTACGCTGGTGGGAGTACATCCTTCTCGTTCTCATGAACCCCATTACGTGGGTTGTGCTAGGCATCGTCGCAGTGGTGCTCTTCATTTTGTGGTACCGACACTACAAGCGCACACGACCCGAGCCAGAGGTGGTCGTGGTCCCGTTGACCGCTTTGGAGACTTTCGACCAAACGCTCGCCACGCTGCGTGCGTTACCCTTTGATCAGCAAGAGGAGCAGATAGCTTACTACGATGGCTTGATCACCGCCTTGCGAAACTATCTGACAGAAGGCTTAGACTTGGAGATAGCCGAATTGACCGCTCGCGAACTAGCCCAGCTACTCCAAAAGGCTCCCTACAATGTAGCTTCGAATGCGCTAGCGCAGTGGATAATTCACTCGGAGTGGGTGCGCTTTGCCGACACCTGGGCGGAGCATGCCTGGCAAGACGAAGATGCGACCACCATCTACGAGGTAGTACATCAACTAGCTAGCAGAAAGGAGGGTAAGTCGCTATGATATGGGTTCATCCTGAGTGGCTCTGGGCGCTCCTGCTCCTACCGTTGCTGGTGCTGCTCTACATTCGCTACAACAAGCGCCACCAAGCAAAGCTTTCGCTCTCGGCGTACCGTCTTTTGCCTAAAGGAAGCGGTTGGCGAAGCTATCTGCGGGCTTTGCCTTTTGCCCTAGAGCTCCTAGCGCTGGCGGCAATGATCGTGGCACTGGCTCGCCCGCAAGACTCCAGCCACTGGGAGGAGCGATCGATACAAGGCATCGACCTCGTCCTCGCCATGGACCTCAGTGGCAGTATGCAGGCACTGGACTTAAAGCCGAACCGCTTTGAGGCGGCGCGCACTGTGGCGAGCGAAATGATTGCTGCTCGTCCGAATGATAACATAGGTCTGGTTGTCTTCGCGGGGGAGAGCTTTACGCTCTGTCCGCTGACGGTGGACCACGACGTGATCCTGCAGATGCTCGAGGCCACAGAGATAGGACAGCTAGAGGACGGAACCGCCATAGGACTAGGGCTAGCGACTGCTATCAATACGCTCCGCGGTAGTGACAACAAGAGCAAAGTGATCATCCTCCTGACCGACGGGTCAAACAATGCGGGCGACATAACTCCCTCGATGGCCGCTGAGCTGGCACAGCAGTACGGCATTCGTATCTACACCGTGGCGGCTGGAACTAATGGCGTCGCTAAGTTCCCCGTGCAGACCGCTTCTGGCATCGAATATGTGGAGGCCGATGTACAAATTGACGAAGGCACGCTACGACACATCGCCCAGCAGACGGGCGGGAAGTACTATCGTGCGACCGACGAGACGAAGCTTCACGAGATCTATAAGGAGATCGACTCACTCGAGAAGTCTCGCCTGACCTCTCGTTCGGTGAGTGCTTACGAAGAGCGCTATATGCTATTCGCTTTGCTTGCTATTGTGCTCATTGGCGCCGCCTTCTTATTACGAACCACCTTGCTGCGAGCTAACCCATGATACAGTTTGCCTATCCCCTCCTGCTGTGGCTCCTGCTACTAGTGCCGCTCCTGCTACTCGTCATGATCGCAGGTCAGAGGCGGCGACGCAAGCAGCAGTTGCGCTTCGCCACGCCTCAGATGCTACGGCAGATCATGCCCGACCGCTCAGCCAAGCGCGACTGGTGGCGCGCCTCGTTCAAGCTCATCGCCATCGCTCTGCTCATCGTGGCACTGGCTCGTCCGCAACTCTACACCCATGCGCCCGTCTCGGCACAGCAGACGGTCGGCGTCGACCTCGCCTTTTGCATAGACGTCTCCAACTCGATGGCGGCGCGTGACGTCAAGCCCGACCGTATCGGATTTGCCAAGCAGATTGTGACCCATACGATGCAGCAGTTGGCAGGCTCGCGGATCGCCATGGTCGTCTTCGCCGGAGGCGCTTACATACGTCTACCGCTCACGCCCGACTTGCCGACGGCCCAGACCTTTCTCGCAGACATACAGCCGGGCATGGTCTCCAACCAAGGCACCAACCTAGGTCAAGCGCTCGAGCGCTCCGCCCAAGCGCTCTCAGCTCCCTCACGAGCTGGCAAAGCGGTCATCCTCCTGACCGATGGCGAGGACCACGAAGGCGGACTAGAGGAAGGCATCGAGCGACTCAAGGAGCAGGGAATCAAAGCTTACGTCGTAACCATCGGACTCCCCGAGGGAGCCACCATACCCATAGGCGAAACGCTCCTCACCGACTCGCTCGGTGTGCCTGTGCTTTCGAAGCCTAATCCTGAGATCACGGCTGACATTGCCGATGCTACGGGCGGGCAGAGCTTCGTCGGTAGCAGTCCTCGAGCCATTAGCAATCAGTTGGTCAACCAGCTCCGCACTTTACCACAAGCCAATCTGAGTGGCGAGGGAGATCAGATCGAGGAGCTCTACGCGCTACCCACGCTAGCGGCGCTTATCTTGCTCCTGCTCGCCAACGGGATCATGCGTCGCAAGAGTCGCCTCTTCAGTCGTATTCAAATCTTTGGTCATCATGATGCGTAAGTCTTTATACATTGTCTTACTCTTGCTCTCTAGCCTGACACTCGTCGGGCAGACCGTACGACTGGACGCACGGCGGGGTAACAAGAGCTACAATCGGGGCAACTACTCGTCAGCTCGTAAGGCTTACCTCTCGTCCGTGGCTCGTGACTCGGTCTACGCTCCCGCCCGACTTGGCCTAGGCGACGCCCTCTACATGTCAGGCGACACGCTTGCTGCCGTGCAGATGTGGCAGCGCATAGTGAGCGACAGCAAGGCTGATCCACGCTTGCAGGCCTTAGCGTGGCACAACCTGGGCAACCGCTGTATGGATACCCGCCAGTATGACAAAGCGATCGAAGCTTACAAAGAGTCGCTCCGCAGAAACCCTACTGACAATGAGACACGCTACAACTTAGCCCTAGCGATCAAGCTCAACAAGCAGCCCCCACAGCAGGGTGGCGGTGGAGGCGGTGGCGGAGGCTCACAGTCCGATCCGTCGCAGACGCCTCCCGAGCAGCAGCCCAACGAGCAGCCACAAGGCAAGAAGCCCGACCTCGACAAGTCGCAGGCTGATCGTATCCTCGATGCGCTCCGCCAGCAAGAGCAGCACACACGCCAGCGCATCAACCAGCGCCAGCCACAGCAAAAGAATCAGAACAAGAAGAACTGGTAATGCTACGCCTACGCACTTCGATAGAACGCACCCTCTTGACGCTCACATGGCTCTGTGCCGTCGCTTTCGCGGGCTTAGCACAGCTCACAGTGATCGTCCCCCCGCAGGTCGCCGAGGGAGAGACCTTTCGGTTAGTTTATCGTGCTGCCGGAGCGCACGAGCTGGGCGCTTTTACCGCTCCGCAGATTGCCTCCGAGCTGAAGGTCCTTTACGGTCCGCAGCTCAACGTGCTACATGAGATGCGTGGAGGTGCCTCCAAAGAGTACACCACCATCACCTATACCCTGCAAGCGACCAAGGCGGGTACCTACGCCATCAGCGCAGCTCAGCTACGAGTCGGACAACGGAGCCTCATGGCACTACCCAAGCGCGTACAAGTGGCGAAAGCTCAGGGGCTGTCACAGCAGTCACTCGCCTCGGGCGAGTCGCTCCGGATAGCAGACCGAGATATGTATATGCGTGCCGTCGTCTCCTCGCAGTCGGTCTACACGCAGCAGCCAGTCCTCGTGTCGCTCTACCTTTACTCACGCTACGGCAACCTCGCAGGCGTAGATCGCAAGCCCCCCGAGGTGACCGACTTCGTCACCAAGGAGATACCGCTTCAGCGCACTACCTGGGGCACCGAGCGAGTCGGTGGCAGGCTCATGTACAAGGCGCTCATCTGGCAAATCCTCGCTTACCCGCAGCGCAGCGGTGAGTTGATCATCCCTTCCTTTGAGTATGAATTTCAAGTGGCAGTGAATCGGAATGTGGACAACGAAGAGGATCTTTTTGCCAATAAAGCTGTCGCAACGGCTCATAAGAAGTTGCACTCGCAACCCCTAAAGTTGACCGTACGACCACTCCCCGAGGGAGCTCCCGAAGGGTACGATCAGTTGGTCGGCTCCTACCAGGTCCAAGGCACTCTCTCCGCTCCCGATCCGACCTACGAGACGGGTCGCGCCATGACCTATAGACTAGACATCACGGGGCGGGGCAATGTATCCCTACTCTTAGCTCCAGAGCTAGGCTTGTCCGATAAATTTGAAGTGTACGAACCACAGCTCATCCGTGACGACCAAAAGGTGCAAAATGGCAATACCGAGGTGCACCGCACCTACGAATACACCATCATACCGCATGCCACGGGACAGCAGACGCTACCAGCCGTCAGTCTCCCATACTTTGATCCAGCTACGAGTAGCTACCGCACCGCCACCACAGCGCCTATCCGTATTGAGGTTGCGCAAGGCTCTAACGATGTGCCACAAGTGGGTAAAGCTGGAGAGGCTAGCAACTCACAGCGCTATGCTCCTTACCCCTACGAGGCGCCCGCTCCGATTAGCGGATGGCACCCCTGGAGCCGTGCTGGCTGGGCTTACTGGCTTCTTTACCTGCTCCTTATCATCGCTGGTGGGGTCGCCTACTGGATCATACGTAGCGGTCAGCGTCTCCGTGCCGACCATGTCGCTTATCACAAGAAGCGCTCCACACCTATGGCGGAGCAGCAGATCCAGGCGATACGTCAGCTCGTCAAGGCGGGGCAGCAGTCCGAGGCTACAACCCGACTCTATGCGACCATAACGCAGTATCTACAAGATCGCTACGCACTCACCACCTCCAGCCTCACGCGACAGCAACTAGCGAGCGCACTCAAGCAGCAAGGCGTAGCGGACGCAGAGGTCAACGCCTGGCTCTCCCTCCTCTCAGAGGTCGAGCTCACACGCTACGCACCCCTACAAGACGGCGACAGCCTGCCCCGCTGGGTAGACCAGCTAGAGCGACTCATCTCGCAGTCGTGATAGCTTCGCACCGAAGCCGAATCCCGAAAGCAACACAGCGATTCGCCTTTATGCAACAGTCTCCTTGTGGGTCGGACTAAATGACTAAGGGCAAGATGTTTGTCGTTACCTTGTCTAGTCAATTGACAGTGCAAAGGTAATACAAGCGCCCATCGCGCCAGAGCTCTAGTGCACTCAACATCAGTCTGTGAACCACAAGCGTCTCAACAGCCCCTAGATAAGAGCGACACAACGGCAGGTTAGAGATTAGACGTTAGAGAGGAGACGTCACCCTGTAGGGACGCACGATCTGTGCGTCCGTCCCCGTTAAAACCTCGGACGCTGTAACCTTTGACACAACGGACGCACAGATCGTGCGTCCCTACAGGATTCAGTCACGGCTAGTGTCGAGTCGGAGGGCGTCCGTTGTGTCACAGCGAGACGTGTAATCCCGTGTAGGAACGCACGATCTGGCGTCCGTCCCCGTTAAAGGTTACTGAGCTACCTGTTTAGCTGTACTACAACGGACGCCCTCCCACTAGACACTCCCGTGCGTCCCTACACGGGGCTACCCGTTCTCTGCATCTTGACGGAGAGCAGACGACCGCTTGCGGTCGGACGCTTCGTAGCCGTCGGTCGGAGGGGCAACAGCCCCGAACGACCGATGGATAGACGAACGCGGTAGAAGATCGACCCCTTGTGGGTCGGACTAAGCAAAGATACAGTCCCAGTCCGACCTCCCGCACCGGGGAGGTCGCTTGCTTCGTGTGGCACTCCTGACCCCGCAGTCGTTCGGGGCTTTGCCCCTCCGACTGGGGGCTACGATGCGTCCGACCGCAAGCGGTCGTCTAATCTCTAACCTCTAATCTCTAGCTTCTAACCTCTAATCAAAAAGGGGCGAACCATCGTTCGCCCCTTTTTGATTCTATCGCCTTACCACTACGCGGTAAGTCTCGCCCGCTACGCAGACTAGGTAAACCCCGTCCGCATAGGGAGTCAGGTCAATCTGCAGCGTGCCTCGATCATCGGCACGACCCGCATAGAGCCGTTCGCCAGTCAAGCTGTGCAGTGTCACTTCGCTGGCTGGTGCTACACCCTCCACGACCAAATAGTCAGTCGCTGGGTTCGGGTAGAGCTTCACCTGCTGCGTGACGGTCGTCTCCACGCCCGTGTGATCCACAAACGTCGCCTTGATGGTGAGGTTATCCGTGACAACGATCTTCTTCGTTGCGAGTATATCCGTACCGTTGGCTGTGAGAGCTGTAAGCTCATACCCCTTGGCTGGTGTAGCGACAATCGTCAACTCCGTGCCGTAAGCCACAGAATTCAAACTGCTGGCTCCCGTAGCTGAGATCGTACCCTCGCCCTCCTTCGTCAAGGTCACAGCAAACGTCTCCGTCTCTTTACCAGCGTAAGGCTCGTACTGCTGACGCTCCTCGTTCCACTTCATCGGAAACCAACCCTTGTCTTGCACACGCTCCACATCAGCCTTGAGGAATACGTTCCCCTCGTCAGCCGCATTGGATAAAATACCAAAGAGACGTGTACTCCTCAGCGGTAGCTGTGGAAGCCCCTTGATGAGCTGTGCCATCGCCTCTCCCTTGATCTGATTTCTGTAGCACTCTAAGCTCTTAAGATTGAAACAAGCCGATAAATCTAGAGTCTCCAGCTTATTCCTAGAGCAGACAAGCGTTTCCAAAGCACTGGTTTGTAACAGATCTAAGCTGGTCAGTTGATTGTTGGAGCAGTCAAGCCCTTTCAAGTCGGTACAGCCCGAGACGTCCAAGCTGGTCAGTTGATTTCTTTTGCATTCAAGCCCTGTCAAGGCGGTACAGCTCGAGACGTCCAAGCTGGTTAGTTGATTGTTGTCGCAGTCAAGCCCTTTCAAGTTGGTACAGCCCGAGACGTCCAAGCTGGTCAGTTGATTGGGGGAGCAATCAAGCCATGTCAAGGCGGTGCAGCTCGAGACGTCCAAGCTGGTCAGTCTGCCATGTGTCCACGAGAATTCCTTCAGCGACCGGCATCCGGAAAGATTGACACTAGTCAGTGGGTTGTTGTAGCAGCGAAGATCTGTCAAGGCGGTACAGCCAGAAGCTTCCAAGCTGGTCAGTTGATTGTCGGAGCAGTCAAGCGTTGTCAAGGCGGTGCAGCCCGAGACGTCCAAGCTGGTCAGTTTGCCACCAGTCCACCAGAATCCCTTCAGCGACTGGCATCCCGAAAGGTTGATACTAGTCAGTGGGTTGTTCCTGCATGTCAGATCTGCCAAAGCAGTACAGCCCGAAGCTTCCAAGCTGGTCAGTTTATTCTCGAAGCAGTCAAGCTCTGTCAGGGCGGTGTTATTTGACACGTTCAAGCTGGTCAGTTGATTGTTGTTGCAGGCAAGCCTTGTCAAGGCAGAGCAGCCCGAGAGATTCAAGCTGGTCTGTTGATTGTAGGAGCAGGAAAGCGTTGTCAAGGCGGAGCAGCCCGAGACGTCCAAGCTGGTTAGTCGATTTTCGGTGCACCAAAGCGATGTCAAGGCGGTACAGCCCGATACGTCCAAGCTGGTCAGCTGATTTTTGTAGCAGAGAAGCTTTGTCAAGGAGATACAGCCCGACACGTCCACGCTGGTCAGTCGATTGTTCTCACAGTTA
>QWCB01009232.1_pt1 | contig 11334 bp, 16 predicted proteins | sample 1972511 | NCBI WGS metagenome assembly QWCB01 (sample SAMN09866719, study PRJNA288562) | Human gut metagenome isolate term5_stool, whole genome shotgun sequencing... | isolation source: gut | host: Homo sapiens | place: USA: California
TTATGAGAAGTCAAAGTGAGAAGTGAACCCATAACATGCTGAATATCAGATGTGCTTCTCCTTTGACTTTGCATAACGATATACTTGTCATAAAAGAACAACTCAATTTGCCAACGTTCACGGTACAGTTCCGCAATGGTCAGCGGATCTTCGATCGAGAAGTTGTTGGTAAGGAAGTGATAGACCTTGCCAGCTTCAAAGTCTTCATACACAACAAGTCTGAGCGTATCAGGATATTTCTTGATGGAGTAGTAACCAATAAGGCGTATGGTCTCATCGGAGAGAACTTCGGAGTTTTTGTCCACTGGCATAGACATTGGTCGGACTTAATCTGAGCACGTGGAGAGAATGTCTGGCCATGAGCCGACTCGCCCTCAGTTGCAGGGAAACATACATAGGTCTTTTCTGAGACGTAGCCAGAAAGTACGTCAATCCAGCAGAGCTTAAGGATGTACTTCTGACCTGGTACCACATCGACTCCGAAACTCTTCGTGTAAACACCAAGAAGGTCCAGATCGCTCCAGTCTGAAGTCTCAAAGTCGCCGACTATTACTGTCTTATCCCATGCCTTTGAGATACCTGGTCCCTGTCCGGGTGACATCTTGACCACAAGTCTTGCGTTCGGATTGTCGGCATCCCGCAGGGCGGGAGGGTGGGGAAAGCCGCAGGCCGCGAAGCAGCCGAGGCAGTGCGGAAGGCGGAAGCAAGTCTGTGGACTCAGACGCGAAGCGGCTGATGTCAACAGTCTTGCCCGCTTGGAGCGAATGGGCAAGGTCGGTGGTGTGACGTAGCGTCAGCGGAGGAACACGACCGAGTACCGCTTGTTGTTTGTTCTCATAGCCCAATCAACCGAATCTCACTATCTTTGCTATCACAAGCATTTCTACATATGGCAAAGATATACGTAGCAAGTAGTTGGAGGAACCAATATTATTCCGATGTCATGGACAGGCTCAGAGAAGCCGGTCACGAAGTTTATGACTTCCGCAACCATCCTCAGGGAACGGGCGGATTCCATTGGTCTTACGTAGATCCGAACTACAGGGATTGGAATGTGGACCAGTATCGAGAAGGAATGAAAAGCCCCAGAGCACAGCAGCAGTTCTCCAATGACATCCAGGCTCTCGAATGGGCTGATACCTGCGTATTAATATTGCCTTGTGGCTGTAGCGCTCACACCGAGGCTGGTTGGCTTGTTGGAAAGGGCAAGAGAACGATTGTCTATATCCCGGAAATGCAGGAGGCTGAACTGATGTATATGCTATTTAATCTCGTTACTGATGACTTGTTGGAGTTGCTATCATTTATAGCAGAAAACTCTCCCACAATAGTAATCCCTAAAACACTTCCTTCTCTTCGATATTGTAGGACTGATAGTCTTCGGTAATTTCTTCATCACCGTTCCATAAACGCGCAGAGCGGACATCAAACTTGAATAAGTCATCATTATAATCCATTTCCACAAGAGAGAGGATGTCATATTTGTCTATCTCACATTCGCAATCTCCCCAAATGTGCTCAAAGGGATGTGAAACTAAATCACTAAAGACGCATTCGCAAAGAGAATGTTGGGCTTTCTGGAGGCAATCATATACTCCAATCACCTCATTCACCGCGTTATCTCCATTATGCATCCAACTGGAGTATAAAAGATAAACCACCATAGTATATAATTATTAATTAGTTAGGTTCGAACGCACCATATGTGTTAACAGCAAATTAAGGTACGACTCAAACAGTTTTTCAAAGTCCAACATTTTCCATCGCCAAACGGAACAATAAATCTCTATCCTAGTCCGGCACTCAAATATACTTAATTTTATTCTAAATGATACTTATTGTGATTGTTATTTGCTATATTTGCACCTGTTAACAGCAAGAACAAACTCTTTTTATTTAAATGGAACACTTCAAGTTTATTGATTTGTTTTGCGGCATTGGTGGATTCCATCAGGCTATGGCTGATCTCGGTGGCGAATGTGTATATGCCAGTGATATCGACGCCGATTGTCGCAAAACCTATGAGAGGAATTATGGGATTAAACCTGATGGTGATATTACAAAAGTAGAGGCCAAAGATATCCCTGAACACGATGTACTGTGTGGCGGTTTCCCTTGTCAGGCATTTTCAAAAGCCGGTAAGAGATTGGGATTCGCAGATCCAACAAAAGGAACCCTCTTTTTTGATATTATGAGGATAGCTAATTATCACCATCCTAAATATATGCTTCTGGAGAATGTCAGAAACCTTGCTTCACATGATGGCGGAAATACCTGGAGGGTAATTCACGACTCTATTATTGAAGCCGGATATAATGTCATTGACGAGCCAGTAATCTTCAGCCCTCACTATATCGGCGTTCCTCAGCACAGGGAGAGAGTATTCATTATGTGCGTCCGCAAAGATATAGCCGATTTACCACCATTCTATTTTAACCCGGATAGGATGCCTAAGTGCTCGATAGATTCTATTCTTCTGAAGGATGATGAAATTGACGATTTGGCGAGATACCAACTCAAACCAGAAATGATTGAGTGGATTGACAACTGGAACGAGTTCCTGCAGGGCATAAAATGCGATAAACTTCCAGGTTTCCCTATCTGGGCTGACTCCTTGTGCGCAATGAAGGATAACCCTATGATTGGCGATTGGGACAATATGCCTAAATGGGAGCAAAACTTCATCAAGAAGAACAGTGAACTTTGGGAGCAGAATAAGGAGTTTATTGATAAATGGCTTGTTAAGGCAAAGAAAAACCCTCTGTTCTTTGGCTCAAAGGCGAAACTGGAATGGCAAGCCGGTGAAACGAAGCATCCAGATTTGTGGGAGCATATTATGCAAATACGTCCGTCTGGTCTGCGCGTTAAACCGGGAACATATTTCCCTGCTCTCGTGGCAATCACCCAGACTTCAATCGTTGGTAAGAAAAAGAGATACCTGACTCCACGCGAATGTGCAAGGCTTCAGAGTTTCCCTGACACCTTTATGTATGATGTTAAAAATGCACAAGCTTATAAGCAGTTTGGTAATAGCATAAATGTAGGCCTCGTAAGACTGTTTGCAGAGTATATGTTCGGAGATAAGGAAGTCCAACGAAAGTACTCATACAAAGTGCAGTTCGGAAAAGAGGACGAAGGTCCAACATTATTTGATGATTTAGATGAATAAATCTTTCCGCATAGATATGGTAATTAGGAAGGCATCGCTCAGGCGGTGCCTTTCTTGTTTGATATGATACTTATTGTAGGTGTAATATGGAATCGCAAGCACTAAACAACCTCGGGCTGATTATCCGTGAAAAGCGAGAATCCCTGGGACTGACACAAATTGAAGTTGCCGAAAATGCGGGACTGGACCGTAATTATATCGGTATGGTTGAGCGTGGCGAAAGGAATCCGTCCTACCTGTCGCTCATGAAAATAGCCAAAGGTATGAATATGACTGTTGATCAACTAATTAAACCGTAATCAACCATGTTGTACAGTTACACACTATCTGAAATACGCGAAAACATCAACACTGGTGTTGAGTATGAAATCGCTTTGTTCTATGTATTGCTCTCAATAAAGCCGAATGAACAGTCTCAGGTAATGAAAGCAATTCAGGAGCGTTGGGATGCTGCAAAGGTAAAAAGCATCATTTCGTACACAAATGCACGTCAAATAACAGATGCTTTGTCCGCTCGTGGCCTATCCTTGTCCGATGTCTCATTCGAAACTCAAAATGACGAAGTTGGTCCGGCAGATGTTGTTATGCATACTAAGGACAAGAATGGGAAAACGAGCAAAATCGGTTTATCCATAAAATTTGCCAACACCTGCACCTTGAATGTTACTGGAAGGAACTTCATAACTGATGCTCAGATTTCTCAATTAAGGAGGCTCCTTCCTGAATATACAAACAAGTACATCCAAGAAATGACAAAACTATACGGTGATGTCAACAATTGGTTTCGTATGAGGAAGCCAAGTAGGGTCACAGATGCATATATTGACCTTATCAGAGATGAAGTGATAAAGAATTGGGGAAATGTCCGAAACAAGACCTCCCTCTTAAGCGCTTTATTTCATAGTGACTCCCCGATTGAGTTCTGGGTAATTACATATACCGACCGCAATTACACCTTGAAGACCAAACCTCAGACCATTGATATGAGCCGTGCCAATGACGTTACTGTTGGCAAATATCAAACCTCATATGTGGCTTTCTACTTGGATGGTACTATGGTTGGACATATGCAGATTAAATTCAACAATGGCTTCATTGAAAAATGCAAGAAGACAACTCCGGACATTACACATCAAGGTGTTAGAATGTCCTATGGACAACCATTCTCATCCTGGAATTTTAGCGTCGAAAAATAGATGAATTATGCTAAAGGAACTCTTTGAACGAAACAAAAATATCGTCATCAATACTGATATCGATGGCTTTTTGAGCGGAATGATTCTGCAAAAATACTATGGATGCCGTGTTGTCGGTTTTAGCGATAGCAGGGATAAGGTCTGGTTAATCCCGGAGGTAAATGACATTGATTCGCCTATATATATCGATTTGTACGTGGCTCGTAGAAATGTCATTTGCATAGAGCAGCATATCGTGTCTTACGACAAATCACATCACAAGGAAATTAAGTCGTACAACACGAAAATCAATCCGAATCTTGATAGAAACCGGACATTTGTGGGTGATATGGACAATGATTATTACCATAAGTACCCCTTTGGCACCGTTCATTACATTATTGCCCTTATGGCTCAGGAAGGGATAACCGTGGAACTCCCTGACCTTGCGAAAGATTATTCGACCAGTAAGTTTGGTGACACCTCGGTTAAAATCTCATCTACAGCTGGGCATGTTATTCTCAGAGCAGACGATGCATTGTACTCGACATTAAGTCCCTATCGAGATAACGCCCTCGATTGGTGGGCTTGGTTAGATCCAGAGCATAAATACCCCGCAATTGAAAAACTCAGGCAGTTTATTTCATCGTGCGATATTTCAAGGGCGCGAGAATACAAAGACCGAGTAGGTGCCTTTTTTAAAAATCTCGGATGTGAAGGCGCTGATGGGGCATTTAAAAATGTGACCGATGAAAACGGTCATATCCTTCCTAAAGTTCTCAATTATCGTGATGTTATAGGTCAAATGGTAGGTATGACATTAGATATCCCTGCGCAGTACTCCATCCATAAGGGGAAATATGTGGTACAATTCTGTCGTCCAGGATATGATATGCAAATTCTCTCTGCTGACAACTTATACTCATATGCATTCATATTCGGGCCTCGACCGAAATATCCGAACTTTAGTTTTACAATTGATATGCAATAACAATCTAAACATTCAGCCCCGACAGATGCCGGGGCTTATTTGAATCGTCACTACAAGAACCACAAATTTTGTTTGCCGAATTCTGGCAGGTAATCGTCTTCGAAGTGAGGCACTATCTCTGCGACCATCTCGTCTGAATATTCTTGCCTCAAACGATCGGCAACATGGGTGGAAGATTGTTGTTTCTAACAGTTATTCTGCCAAAGTCGAGCTAGCTATTGAGGTTGCTACGGCTCTGTATAAGGCCGGAGTTCCGTGAAATCCCTGGTATGGCCAATGACAATCATCGCATCAAGATGATAAAAATCAACATTATGATGGAACTTGTCGTTCATAGCACCACAATGCGGAGTGGTTATTTCCATTTTGGAAACAACCACTTTTTTGTCAAGTTCCAACTCTTCAAATATGTTCTTAAGATCTTTGATGACAGTAGGGACGCAGGCCATAAACAATATTCAGGCGGATACGTCAACGCAATCCAGGACTTAATTTCGTGGGAGGTACAATTTGTACCCCTCTCTCCAATTCGTCAAAAATCTGATAAAATGCATCCGGCAGACTGTTGAAATCCGAGAAGATGCAGTTTTTGTTCTAAATCGGTTTCAATGGATTCTCTCTCTAGGACCCATAACGTCATTTTCTATGGCCGGTTTTATGGGAGCAGAACGGCACATTAAATCAATGCCTATAGATGTGAATCCATTGAAACGGCTTTTGTTACCTAGAAAGGTCGGCGAACTTCTCTACGTCGTGTAATTCAAGGGCTGTATGAAACCAACATGTGAAGACTCTTAAATCTTCTAATTCGAACTTGCCGACCATCATTTAATGCTTCCGCCGGTTTGTTTCCAGACCACTAGATAACAATTTAAATCCTGATCCTGATTTAGGTAAACGATCTCTGCTAATAGCAGCATACGAGGATGTCTTTTTCTCTCTTAGGGGAGCTAGTCCCTTTCTTCTGCTAGTTTTTTGAATCCTTTTGTAATCGTCTAACGCCGTTTGACGTTCTTCCGGAGTCTTAATTGGATATCCGTGCGAGTGCATGATTTTAAGAACTTCTTCGCTACTCATATGATAGTATTTTTTACTCTTGATTTTGTCTTTGATATGTGGTGTATCAGATAATATATGACTTCGTCCATCAACGATCACCACGACATCACCATCTGTGACTTCATATACTAAGCACCTCTTTGAACTTAAACTCCTACTTTTGATTATTCGAGGCCTTCTTTTATGAGAATCATTATTCGGATTATTGTTCATGTTATCAGTATTATTTTGCTTTTACTTTTCCGTAGCGGAAAATAATAAGTATTGACAATCAGCGATTTAGATAGTTTGTGGTTCAAATTTGGTTTAGAAAAAAACGGTGTTCATTTGTCACTAAACCGGACTGAATTGCAGCCATTTTCGGAGCGCGGAAGTTGCTCGAAATCTTTCCGGGAACTTCTTCAGGGGACAGCTCGCCGGGCTAATTCTTCCGGTTAATCAGGCTGACGACGACCTTGGCCATCGTGTCCATCTCGTCGGTGTGGCTCTCGGCAATCATCAGGGTCAGTGCGACAAGGGATGCATCGGAGATGCGCTTCGATCCGTCAGGCCGGTAAACCCAGGTTTGGTATATCTGGCCGATGCTGCTGTGGAATGACGCGTCTTTCTCGACACCGAACAGGTCGCTTGCTCCGAATTTTTCCTTTAGGCTTTTGATGGCCTCAATGGCGTTCTCGTAGGTGGCGTGAAAGCGTTCCGGGGCTGTCGTGTCAGCGATTCTGAGACTTTGGTAGTCATAGGCATCCAATGTGTCCAAGGCATAGGTGTAATCGCGAATCACATCAAACAAGTCGGTTGCCTGGTCGGATGTGAGGAGCAGTTCCTTGCTGAATACGTTCTCAAGAAGGCCGACAGCTTTCTTCAAGTCTTCGTATTTCTGCTCGGATACGGCATTGCGGTTTACGACATACCCGCGCCGCATATATTCCTTGATGACAGACGTTGACCAAATCCTAAATTTGGTTGCGCGAAGGGAGTTGATTCTATAGCCGACAGAGATTATGGCATCCAGGTTATAGTAAAGCACTTTGTCTTCAGATAGGCCTCTGGCGCCACTCTGTGCGGTAGTCAAAATTTCTTTGACTACCGTGGAACGCTCCAATTCACCACTCGCAAATATCTTTCCCATATGATAGGAAACATTCTGCTTGGTGCAGTCGAAAAGCGCAGCAATGGCCTTTTGGCTGGCCCAGATTGTTTCGTTCTCTGGGTCGACCATAGCTTCCATCTTGACCAGCCCGTCTTCGGACTTATAGATGACTATGTCGTTTCTTTCTTCCATAGTATCATTCATTCAAACAATTACAAATATAAATAAAAACTAGCGATTTTTAGGCCGGAAGTTTGACACTTTAAAATCTGAAAAAAGTTAAAAATATTTGATAGAGTTCGTTCAGAATTCTTTTTTTTAAAACCTGCTGCAAAACATAAAACAAAGCCCTGACTTTCACAAACTGGGGCCATGTTATGTTGAAAAATTTTTGTAACTTAGTGATATGTAGTGATTTAAATGTTTATGAAGTTATATACAAAATCATCCTCTACGCATACATGAACAACATCTATTCGTGCCGCAAGAAGGAAAGGGCGGTTCAGCGCGACATCTATTTTATCTGGCTTTCGCACAGGAGCGGCCCGACTTCGTGACAATCAACCATTTCCGCAATCGCGTGAAGAAAGGTATAAACAACATTTTCACACAAGTGGTGTTTGTGCTGGCTGACAAAGGCTTAATTGCTCTTGATGTGGAGTACATCGACGGCACAAAAATAGAGATCAAAGCCAACAAGTCCACATTTGTATGGCGCAAGACCGTGGAGAAGAACCGGGCTAAGCTTCAGGAAAAGAAACGTGCTCTGCTGGATCAGATAGACGATTCCATCGCTCAGGACAAAGCGGCCGAGACTGATAAAGTTGACTTCGCTCCCGAGGCGCAGACTTCACACATTACCGAACTGTAGGAATTCCTTTCAGCAAAACCCGAGTTGTCAGACAAGGAGAGGCAGAAGTTAGACTATATTTGCGACAGATAATCCGCAAATTTTGCGTTTTATTTGTCGCGAAGAAAACATTGATTCTTGGACAGGAAGATGAGACGTATAGTTGATGCCCGAAGCAACACACCTAAATATTTGAATGTCAATGTAGAAGGCTACTCGTTATCAAGCGAGTTGAGAATCTCCAACATCTCGTTGGGGGTAACTACTCTTCTTACTGCTGGGAAGTGTTTTGTGTTTCCGGTAACGAGGTAAGAGTTGTCTTTTGACATGGCCACTTCGTAGAAGACAACATCTTTCGGGTCAATGACTTCGTCAGAGCTTGTAACTCTTCCGGATTCTATACCTGCTTCCACAATTGCGTTAATTACTTCGACTCCCGTGCAAGTCTGATCTCCTCATTAATTTCGTCAAGAGACATATCTTGAATGCCTGCATCCGCAGCGGCCTGTCTCATCTCATAGAATGCTGCACGTCCTTTGTTCATTATGTCGTCCTTTGCAGGAGCTTCAATGGCGAATGGAATACGACGGCTTCTGACCACCTGGCGCACATAAATGTTGAACGCCGTGTTGGTGCTCATACCGAATTCTTCGCAAAGACTGTCGAATTGCATTTTCAAATCGGAGTCCAATCTAATTGTAAGAGCTGACTATTTTCCGACTAACGTTTGACAGAACATCGAGGATACATTGATGCAGGTATCCCGTTGATGCGATATATGAAAACCGTCGGAGAGTCATTACAAAACTTTTCGACGGTTTTATTAACCGCGAGATGCGCATGAATGAAAAAATTATGAATTTTAAATTTGATGGAAGCAGGGTGTTCTTTACATCCGACACTCACTTCAACCACGCCAATATCATCAGGTTCTGCAACAGACCTTTCAAGGATGTGTCACACATGAATGAAGCAATTATTTCCAACTGGAACCGTGTGGTAGGTCCGGAGGATATCGTATTTCACCTGGGGGATTTCTGCCTGGGAGGTTCTGCCGAATGGATAAATGTACTGAGCCGGCTGGACGGGAAAATATACCTTATTTCCGGCAACCACGACATCAAGAACCTGAGGCAAAATTATACGAAATACTTCGAGCATATATCAATGCAGATGTATATCGAAGTAGATAAACAGAAGATATATCTGAATCATTGTCCGTTCCTTTGCTATGGCGGCTCATACAATGGTACATGGCAACTTTTCGGACACGTGCATACAAGCAGAAACAATACCGGAAAGGATGCGCCCAGGCTGAGTATGCTTCTTCCGACACAATATGATGTCGGAGTGGACAACAATGATTTCACACCGGTCTCTTTTGCGCAAGTGAAGGCAATTATCGAGAAACAAATTGAACAATCAAAGAAAGGAGAACAATAAGATGAAAATACAATACATGAGTGATCTGCATATGGAGTTCCAGGGGAACAGCAGATATATGAAAAACAATGAATTGCCTGTAAAGGGCGATGTCTTGGTGCTGGCCGGAGATATTTTCTATCTCAAGGACAAGGTCGCTCCGTTGACGAAGTTCTGGAAATGGGCCTCAGAGAACTACCGGCAGGTTCTGATTGTCCCGGGCAACCACGAATATTATAACTATTCAGACGTGATGGAGCGAGGCCTGCAATGGCGATGGATGTTCCGGGAGAATGTCGGTTACTACCAGAATCAGGTAGTTCGTGTCAATGACATTGACTTCGTCCTGAGTACACTATGGTCTCGTATCAATCCGAACGACGAGTATTTCGTGTGGAAAGGCATGAATGACTTCCACCAGATAAAGTTCGATGGGAAGTTGCTTCAGGTGGATGACTTCAACCTGATGCACGAGACGTGTATTGGTTTTATCCGAAAAAGCATCGAGGAAAGCACTGCGGCCCATATTGTCGTGGTTACACATCATTTGCCGACACTTCAGGTGGTGGCTCCGTATCATAGAGGTTCCGTGCTGAACAGCGCCTTTGCCAGTTAATACGGAGACCAGATTGCCGACAGCCGGATCGATGCCTGGATTTACGGGCATTCGCACACCAACATTGACACTGAGATTGGCGGTACTCGTATAATCAGCAATCAAATGGGCTATGTTTTTGAAGATGAACACCTGATGAACGAATTCGATCCGGCCAAGTTTATTGAAATATAATGGACATAAAGAAATGAACGAAAGAAAAATTATAGATAGAAAATTACTTGCCGATTTGGCGAAGGAGGTCGGGCTTAATACCTCGCATTTGGAGGCGTTGGGCGAAAGCCGCCAATGGGAGATTGTCGTTGGTGGCGATATGCTTGAACGTCTGGTTGAGATTCAACATCGGTTCGAGCGGCTGGCCGTAATGGGCGACGATGATTATAGGGGATTCTATATCGAGGTGCCGCGGCCCGAGCCGGAAGAGTGGGGCGATGCCGAGGAATTGATTGCTACTGGGGAATATGAAAGCCGGGAGTCGTTTCTCGAGGATTGGCTTGCATGCAATCCTATGGAAACCAGGTGGTTCCATGTTGCTTTGTGTAGATACAGGGATTCCAGGTCAATCCGTATTACGGACAGAAAGCATACACGCTTTATCATTGCGAATCGTTCCAATTGTGAGGATGCAAAGTCAGATTATTTATGGTCCAAAGAGATCCTAATCAGCCTCTTTGACTATCTGGAACGGCTGATTGATGTCATTGTCGCAAATCCAGACGGATTCAATGATTATGTGGCGCACAACCTGCCGTACCAGCAGCGTATAGGACGGATTGCACAAAAGGAATTCAATCGCATTGTGCCAAATTTCAAAATTGAAGTGGAAGATATGGAAACGGCCATCAAGGCATTGGAGGACTCAGTGAATGGGTGTTCTGTCCCTCTTTTGGAAACAATGACTATTCGAAAGTATTGCTCCTATTACCGCATTGCCAATGAGGCGTATGAAACTTATTATCGGA
>QWCB01005578.1_pt1 | contig 11316 bp, 8 predicted proteins | sample 1972511 | NCBI WGS metagenome assembly QWCB01 (sample SAMN09866719, study PRJNA288562) | Human gut metagenome isolate term5_stool, whole genome shotgun sequencing... | isolation source: gut | host: Homo sapiens | place: USA: California
TTCCCATCTCAAAATCCAAAATCCTCTTTTTAATACTCTTGCTTGTCATGCTACTTGACCTTTTCGCAAAGGTAGTCATTTTGTTGTGTAAGTGCAAGTACTTACACAACAAATCGGTCGGATTGAAAGAAAAAAGATTACCAATCATCTCGTTTTCGTAGCATCTCATCGATTTCCTCACGAAGGAATAGTAGGCGACCATTAGCTTTAAGGTAAGGGATCTTACCCGCCCATACCCAATTGTAGATGGTCTTTTGCTCAACCTTTAGCAGTCTAGACACATCAATGATGTCAAGATACTCTGGTTTGAGCGGTGGCCGAACAGCAGCTTCTATGGCTTGCTCTCGTAATACCAGCAAGTGGTCTAGCTTTTCTTCCACATTCGCTAGCTTATCAAATAGACGTTTTTGCCACTGGTCTTCTGTAAGATAGTCTAAGTATGACATAGTTTGCCTTTTATATAGTTACCCATACTATCTTGAGATAAGATATTTTGTTCCCTTTAGCCACTGAAATCAAGTCCACTGTCTTTCGCTTTTCTTTTTCTGCTTTGGACTTTTCACCTCTATAAGTAAACATATCAAGCTCTTTATCCCACCCAAAGAGCATCATTGGCACATCTAGAGGACTTCCGTCTCTCACCTTGAGAGCTTTAACCACAGAAAGCTCAGGATTGTCATCATTCTCAATCGAAAGGATACCAGCTGCTTTTCGTTGAAGTTCAGAGCCAATGTGTCCACGTAGCTTCACTCCGTTTGGCACGAAGTGAAGCACGCAGATGATACAAGTATTATAAATACCCGCGAGACGATACAATTCGTCTACTACAGCTATACTCTCACTCTCATCATTGGCAGAGCGGATTAAATCTGCAATCCCATCTATAACTACAAGTTGAATACCTCCGTATTTGTGATAAAGCATATCCATACTATCCCGAATAAGCTTTAGGCGTTCTTGGCGAGAAAGAGAAGCCAAGTAAAATGAGTGAAAGAATAAAGGGACTCGATTTAACCCTGCACGTTTGAGCGTCCTACCTAGATTCTTATGCAATTGAGCCTCAGATTGCTCCGTGTCATAGTGTAGAACAGCTAACTGCCTAGGATTGGCTGCAATCCGTAGCCCTAAGGTTGTCGCGGGGTCTAATGCTTCTTCGTTTATAACTCCTGAAAGAATAGCAGAGATGTAATTGCTCTTTCCTGTGCCCTCACCGCCAGTAATACAGAAAAGGTTATCTTGAGTTCCTAATGGAACACCGTTAACGGACACAATGGGGTGGGAAGCTTCAGGTGGGTTATCATAATCAATCTCACAGGATTTCATCATCATTAGCGTGTTTGCATATAGTTTGTTCAGTTCCTTGGCTAATAGCTCCTTGAGATCTTTTGCTATTCGCCCCATTGAGAAAAAGTCTGATATATCTTTCTGCGCTTTTCCTCCGTCTAGTGGAAGTTCTAGCCTAAGGATAGACAGTTCTGAAAAGGTTTGTAACACCTTAAATGAAGCCCGAATACCCGTTTCATCTACATCATAAAGGATGACGATATGCCTAAATCGTCGACTCAAGAGTTCCATCAGAGACTTTGGAATATCGGCTGTTTCACTATTCAAGCAAATAGCATTGAAGCCATGAGCAGAAAGACTCATCACATCCTTTTCACCACCTGTTATATAGACTACATCACCTTTACTAGATAGTTGTTCCAATCCAAAAACGTAATCTTCGACTTTCTCCCCACCATAGAGAAAGCGGATACTACTGTGAGGCCGATAAACCTTGATGAAGCCTTGCATTACATAGCCAAACATTGGTTCCTCATCATTAGAATATATTGAGTAGGGTTTCCCCTCACGATTGATTGACTTAAAGCAAGTCAATGCTTTCACATGAAAACGATGAAGCACCTCTTCTGTAATCCCATAACGGAACCAAAATAGGAGTTCTCTTTGTCCTATAGTAGGTGAATACATCCAAGCCTCTATTCGTGCGACCAAGTATTTCTTCTTTGATATTCATAGCTCCTCAAACAACATTTCAGGCTTATTTTCACCTAGATACCCCTTTATGATGCCATCTTTGTACGCATTTAGTCTTTGTATTGCCTCAATCCTTCTGAAGCCTTTGAATGTTGCTCGACCAGTCTTCACTGCGATGTAAAGGCCTTTGAAAGGATAGACCACATGATTAGCTGATACGTAACGAAAAGGAACTGCATTCGCCTCTCGCCAGCGAGCTAATGAAGCTCTTGAAACACCAAGGATTCTCATTACATCAGAAGAGTTAAGCTCTATTTTCTCTTCAAGGACTTCATAGTCACTTTTGAGTTCCGCAATAAAGCCCGATACCTTATCTATTGCAGATCTAAGAGACTGAATCTCTTGAAGTATTTCCAATTGCGTCTGATTGTAATCCATATGATTCGTCTTGTAATCCTGCTTTAAGACACTTAAGGTAGTCTTCAACTTGAGAGATAAACTTGGAGAGATCAAGGTTGGACCCCATCATGTAGTTCACTACTTCTCTCACTAGAGCATTAAGAATGGATTGTCTTTCGCTTCCATAGATGCTGTCCAACACTTTGAAGAACTGTTCTTGAGTCAGTGTATAGTGTACATCGTTTTGCAGGCTCAAAGGTCCCGTTATGGGCTCTACAACATCTGCATCAATCAGCAGAAAAATGACATCTTTCTTAGCTGCTTGAGCGATTTTGAGGAAGGTCCTTAATTGCTGACCGCCACTAAGAGTCATTGATTTTCTAAAGTTGGAGACATCCATCTCAGCTATGAAAGCTTGAGACTTGAGGTTATTCGAACGGCGAATGATATCCTCAAGAGACGGATTGACTATGTATAGCTTAGCTGTTTCTTTCATTAGGCTACTTTTTATGGTTTACCACAGCAACTTGCTGCGCTGCAAAGTTCCCAATGTTTAGACGTTTAGGCGAATATCATATTACCATTGTTGGGTAAAGTATTACCATTATAGGCATCTGTTCGTGAGAGGAGGTAAGGGACTGCAAGTGCACGGTGCAAGATCCCTCTATATATAGGGGACTTGCACCGTGCACTTGCAGTGTAGCCATACTACTCTCCGAAGCGCTTCCGCTTTAAGCTGTTGCATAGAGGAGCTACAGATTATTCTGGGCGTAAGATTAGAGCAACGGAGCAGAATCAAGTAAGTGTCGTGCCCCATACGGGTTGCGACACTTTTTTGGTTGTATGTGTATGTCAAAACGCTGAATCTCTTTTTCCCGTCGAGCCTGATGCGTCACGAAGTGGTGCAAAAGTCGTAGCTTTGCACATGCTCTTCGCTAGGTGAGGGTGCTCCTTGCCGCGAGGAACTATGTATCATACTATAAGATAGCATAATGGACAAGAAACTAGAAGCGGCTGCGAGAGCCTATCATGCGCTCCCTCAGCCTGGTAAGATAGAGGTGCGACCCACTAAGTCGCATAATACACAGCAGGATCTGACGCTCGCCTACAGCCCTGGTGTGGCGGTGCCCTGCAAGGATATAGAGGCCAATCCCGAGCTCGCCTACGACTACACGGCCAAGGGCAATCTCGTTGCGGTCATCTCCAACGGTACCGCCGTCCTAGGACTGGGCAATATCGGTGCTATGGCTGGCAAGCCCGTCATGGAGGGCAAGGGGCTCCTTTTCAAGATTTATGCGGGCATTGACGTCTTTGACCTAGAGGTCGACGAGAAGGATCCCAAGAAGTTTGTCGAGATCGTCCGCTCGCTGGCGCCTACCTTCGGCGGTATCAACCTTGAGGACATCAAGGCGCCTGAGTGCTTTGAGATCGAGGAGGAGCTGAAGGCTACGCTTGACATTCCCGTCATGCACGATGACCAGCACGGTACCGCCATCATTTCTGCGGCCGGTATGCTCAACGCCCTCAAGATAGTGGGCAAGAAGATCGAAGAGGCTAAGATTGTGGTCAGTGGCGCAGGTGCATCGGCGCAGTCCTGTACTAAGCTCTATATAGCTCTGGGAGCTAAGCGGGAAAACATTGTGATGATCGACTCCAAAGGGGTCATTCGCACCGACCGCCCCAATCTAGATGAGCGCAAAGCTTTCTTTGCGACCAGTCGTGAGGGCATCTATACGTTAGCTGATGCGATCCAGGGGGCTGACCTTTTCCTCGGGCTTTCGCAGCCTGGCGTGCTGACCCCTGAGATGGTCCAAAAGATGGCTTCTAATCCAATTGTCTTCGCTCTGGCCAATCCAGAGCCTGAGATCAAGTATGAGGATGCAAAAGCGGCACGCCCTGATGTGCTTATGGCTACGGGGCGGTCGGACTATCCGAACCAAATTAACAATGTGATCGGCTTCCCCTATATCTTCCGAGGAGCGCTTGACGTGCGTGCCACGGCGATCAATGAGGAGATGAAGATGGCTGCCACGATTGCGATAGCAGATCTAGCGCAGGAGCCTGTCCCCGACGAGGTCTCAAGCGCCTATGGACATATGCCTCTTCACTTCGGTCCTGACTACTTTATCCCTAAGCCTGTAGATCCGCGTCTTATCACGAGGGTCTCGATGGCCGTTGCTCGGGCTGCTATCCGTACGGGTGTAGCGCGTCGGAAGATTACCGACTGGGAGGCTTACGAGCAGTCGCTCCTGATGCGTACGGGAGGCATGAGTCACCTGCTACGTCGTATCCACGAGGCGGCGCAGAAGTCGCCGAAGCGCATGGTCTACGCTGCAGGCGAGAATCCACTCGTACTGCGTGCTGCCGCTGAGGTAGCGCAGCTGGGCATCGCTCATCCTATCGTATTAGGTGATCCAGTGGTCATCCGAGAGATAGCCAAGGATCATGATCTGGACCTCTCCACCATTCAGATCATCAATCAGCATGATGAGCAGTGGAAGGCTAAGCGTGAGGAGTATGCCCAGCGCTACACAGAGCAAAACTGGCGCAAGGGAGGTATCCTGAGCGAGGCTAAAGATAAGATGTTTGGCCCGAACTACTTCGGTATGATGATGGTACAGTGTGGCGATGCCGATAGCTTGATCACAGGAATCTACTCAAACTATGGCTACCTCTCCAATGTGGCTCGTGATACGGTCGGTATAGCGCCAGGGCACCAGCTCTTTGCCACGATGCACCTTGTGATGATGAAGAGTGGACCCCTCTTCCTCGCTGATACGCTGATCAATCAAAACCTCAAGGCTGAGACGCTGGTAGACATTGCGCTGCTGGCTGCCGAAAAGGTGCGTTGCTTTGGTATCAAACCAGTCATTGCGATGGTTAGCTTCTCAGACTTTGGAAGCACCGATGCCGAGTCCTCCGTAGAGGCTCGCAAGGCTGTCGAGATATTGCACAGAGACCACCCGCAAATCGTGGTGGACGGTGAGATGCAACTACAGACCGCGCTCAACTATCAGCGACGCGACGAGGAGTTTCCTAACAATCGCATCAAGGGAGAGCCCGCTAATGTGCTCATCTTCCCCCGTCTCTCAGCTGCGAATGCGTGCTACCAGCTCCTCAAGCATCTAGACATCGCAGAGGACGTGATCGGTCCTATCCAGATTGGATTGGCTAAGCCGATCTACTTCGCCGATCACGATGCCGACGTCAAGGACATCGTCAATATCACCGCGATGGCATCGCTAGACTCCAGTTCCTGCTTCGTCTAGTCCGTCGCTCCATAGTATGACAAAGAGGAAGATCTGCCAGGCCGGTGGGTCTCCCTCTTTAGTTTCATACGGCAGAGACTATTGTGCCACCCCTAAGAGCGAGTCAGAAGAGAAACCGACGGTAAAGCTTCACATAGGGGAGAGGGAGAAAGCAACGAGGCACCTACACCGTAACGTGTAGATGCCTCGCATCGTATGAAGTCCTTGCGTATGGACGATTATCGTGCAGTGACGATAACCTTGACTCCTTAGAGCATGACTCGCTCTACTGATGAAGTAAGAGCTGAGGTGCTGCGGAGTAGGTAGACGCCAGCTGTGGGGAGGGTAATCTGTGCGGTGGCGTGAGGAGCTAGCTCTAGCGTGGCAAGGCGTAGACCGTCCGTGCTGTAGAGCGCTACCTCCATCGTGGCTTCGCTTAGGCTCTCAAGGTGTAGCGTACCATCGTGCTGATAGCTCCAGCTGAGCTGTGTGGTCTGTAGCTCAGGCGATGCAATAGCTCTTGGCTCTTCGCCCGTGAGGTCGTCTCCATGTAGGATGAGCTGCCAGTAGGGAGCGTTCATATACTTTTGCATAGCCTCTGGATAGACGTGTAGCTGTACAGAGGGAAGATTGAGACCCATGAAAGACTCCTCAGTGAGGACGGGTGGCTCAATGGCGTAGCTATAAATGTCCTTAAGCTCCTTGCAGTCGCTGAGTACGAAGGCGCCCATACCGAGGAGCGTTGAGGGTAGACGTAGTGAGCTGATCTTGTGACAGCCTGCGAGTGCGTAGTCAGATACGAAGCTGGTGCCGTAGGTGACGATGGCCTCGCCCTCAGCCCCTGAGGGGTGTGCCATGAAGACTGTCTGCTCGCCATCTTTTGTGGTCGCCTTGTAGTAGAGCGAACCATTTGCGAGCCAATACTTATCATTGCCAGGGAAGGTGAACTGACGCATCCCGTTGTTGACAAGAGCGGCAACGCCGATACGCTTGATCGTCTGTGGTATGGTGATACCCTGGACATCGGGACACTCGTAGAAGGCGTAGTGGTAGATGGTCTCTGTCTCTGCGGGCACCTTGTAGTCCTCGCTCTTGAACTTGGCGGGAGCCTCATAGAGCGTCTTCAGGTCGGCTGAGTAGAGTATGCCATCACGAGAGATAAAGTGCTTGCTCCCAGGGGCGACGGAGATAGCTGTGAGCTCGGGACAGCGACGGAAGAGCTTAGCGCCCACACGCTCTAGGCTGGCTGGCAGGGTGACGGTCTCGAGGTTTTCGCAGCGCATGAAGGCACTGTCAGCGATCGAGCGTACGCCCTCGGAGATGGTTAGGGAGAGCAGTCCGAGGTTCTTATAGAATGCTTTTGTCGCAATGGAGTCGAGGGTGGTAGGGAGTTTCACCTGCATCAGGTTTTCGCAGCCTGCGAATGCGTTCTCGGAGATGACTTTCATACCCTCGGGCAGGCTCATCTTGCGCAGTGCAGTACAGCTTTGGAAGCAGTACTTGGGTAGTGTGTCGAGGGTCGTGGGGAGTGTAATTTGCTTGAGCGACTCATTGAGCCAGAAGGTGCGGACGCCCATTCGCTTGAGCCCCTCGGGGAGTGCTATCGTAGCCAACTTAGGACAGTCGGAGAAAACGTCATCACCGATGCTCTGGAGCTTGGAGCCTGTGGCAAAGGTGACACTCTCGAGGTTCATACAGTTTTGAAAGGCTGCGTTGCCTATCTCCTGGACATTCTTGCCGATCACCACCTCTGTGACACTTGACATGAAGAATGTGTAGTCGGCAATTTTGGTCACTTCGTCAGGTACGACATATCGTCCGGAGAGACCTGTACAGTCAGATAGTACGCCATCATTGATAGTCTGAGCTGAGAGGGAGAGGGGGGAGAGTAGCACTCCAATGAGTGTGAGCAAGTAGTAGTGTCTCATAAGCAATTGCTGGTTATATGTAAAGTCTTGAACTGCCAGCAAAGGTAAGCTTTTGTGCTCACTTGACACTACAAAGGGGGTGGCGACTGCTATATAAAATGAGTGAACTCGTCTCGCTCTATGGAAGAAATCATAAATTCCTCCGTAGGGGTTTCCCATTTTCTACCGAGGAACGAAAAAACTCTTCGGAAGTTTCAAGTCATTCCTCCGAAGTTTCAAGTCATTCCTCCGAAGTTTCAAGTCATTCCTCCGAAGTTTTACTTCTCGCCTCCGTGGAGAGTTCTTATTTCGCACGGAGCTAGTTGTAGATTTCTCCGTAGAGATCGGTGTCTTCAGCCAGATTCGGAATAATTAGAGCGTACCTATAGTGGTGTGTAGCGGTGCACGGATAGTGTATCCTTGGATATCGCCATACGCATCTTCTAGAGGATAGATTATCATGTGCCAGCCCTGGTGGGGGAATAGACAAAGAAAGAGGGCTGAGTCCGTTGTGATGGACCCAGCCCTCTTGCGTCTGGTTGGCGACTTAGTCGCTAGAAGCGGTTGCGTACGGAGCGTGTGGTAGTGCTCTTCGACTGCTTCGGTTGCTCTGCCTTGGTTGCTTTTGGCGTAGTCTTCTTGGTGGTGCGACTCTTCTTCTTCTTCTTCTTCGCTTTGGTCGCCTTTGCTGATTTACGTTGGCTCTTGCCTTCGCGGAGCTCTTGTGAGCGACGGGCACGGGCTGTGTCAAGCTCACTGTCGTCCTCGCCGTCACGTTCCTCCTTAAGGTCACTATCGCTAGCCTCTGAGCTGGTGTACTCGGTGCCGTAGAGGCTCTCCTCAAACTGCTGTAGCTCACCCTCGATCTGGCTGCTGAAGGCTTGACGAGCAGCCATCGCAGTCGAGTCGCTCATCTCGCTATTGAGCTCAGCGGTCTCACCGCCTAGCGTCATCGAGATCTGTCCGCAGTACAGGTTGAGACTGAAGAAGTCGTCCATCGTGGCGGTCGTGGCGTTATTCTTGGTCGAAAGCATGACAGGCTGCTGCGAGAGATAGGGCTGCACGTCGGAGTACTTGACCCAGAAGAGCGGTATGCGCACGCTACCCTCCATCGATATCTCGTCGTCCATCACGGGGCAGATCGCTATGATCTGACTGCTCACGTCGCTGGTCTTGACATCGTAGTAGTACTCCTCCTTGACGTAGTAGCTACGGATGGACTGCGTGGGGATGTCTACGGGGAGGATCTTGAAGGCGCGGTTGCCCGTCTGGCTGGGGTCTTTGTCATATACGATGCCAAAGCGGTCGAGGAAGTCTTCGAAGCGCAGCTGTCGCTCGGACGTTAGGTTTTCGTAGCCCAGGTCTTCGTACTCATAGACGGTTATGCTCCCATCGTTGAAGCGCTTGAAGAGGAGCGAGAAGAGGCTCTGCAACTGTCCCGACGGACGTACAGGACGGAAGATAGGGGCATTGGCAAGGCTGTCTATCGAGAGCTGTCGATAGATGACTCGGCGCCAGGGGGCTGTCTCGGTATCTTTGACCTGCTGGTCGGCGTAGTTCTTGGCGCGTACGGAGACGCCATTGGCCTGTGTCTCCTGCTCCTGCTCTTTCTGAGCGCGTCGCTGACGTGCCGTGGGTCGCTGACGTGGTAGCTCCGTGGCGACTCGTGTTGAGTCGGTCGTGGTGGCGGAGAGTGGATCAAAGTTTTGCGCCTCAGCGGTCAGTGTGAGCGTGAGGGCCAGGAGCACTATGAGTATAGACTGGATGCGTTGCATAGTATAATGGGATGGGTCTATTCTTAAAGCTGTGAAGACTATCGTACGATTACTTCGATGGCTGGGATCTGTCGCTCGATCCCGTCGGGACCACGAGCGGTCACTTCGCTCACGAAGAAGCGCTTACCCTTTGCCATATTGCGGATCTTGTCTCGCTGTCTAGCGGAGAAAGTGGGTCCATTGGACACCTCGGGGATAACGCCACCGACAGAGTCAAAGAAGAGGAGCTGGAAGCGCACCACTTGGTAGGGCACGTCTAGCAGATCGTCGTCGATAGCTGCTCCGATACCGTTGGCCGTGAGGAGATCGCGCTTGGCGATGCGTCCGCCCTTAAAGCGTTTGGTCGCTCCATTGGCATCGGTGTACTGTATATAAGGAAGCGGATCGGGGAGAGCTCGCACACGTAGCGAGGTCTCGGCCATCTTGGTGGTTCGTCCGTCAGCTTGCTTGGCCATCACGGTGATGACAGCGGGAGTACCGATCTTAGCGGGCTTAGCATTCCAGCTGTTGCCATTGCGGGTGAGCGTTCCGTTGGTCATCGTGGCGGTCACGTTTTGCGAGGGGACACCAGGCACCGCAATGCTGATCGGGTTGTTGATGCCCGCATAGAGGACATTCATCATGGTCGGAGCGACCGTCGCAAAAGGCTCAGTGACATAGTACTCCGACTGGAAAGGCTGCTTGACAGCGGTGCCGTCGGGGAGCTCTGTCTCGATGTATCCCGAGATGGGGAAGGTGCCGGCCTTAGTCGCCGTGACACGGTAAATGCCTCCAGCGCTCTCGGGGAGGGTGGTGCCATTGACCACAATCTTGGGAACGCGTGTTGAGTCGTAGCTGGAGAGGACGATGCTCGCCTCGTATTGGCTGCCCTGCATGACGAGCTGACTGCGTGGGATCACTTGCGCTGCAATCTTATTAACGCGGAGGTCGCCACTGTCGATGTTTTGGACAAGGTCACTTAGCACGTCGCCCTCGACGGAACGAATGTCGCTCTGAAGCTTCGTGAGCATCGTGAGCGATGCGATGGTGGGGATATTCTCAAAGATTTGCTGCTCCCAGCTCAGTCCGCCCGTGCCCTCCGTGCTGAGCATCTCAGAGATATGCTCACGACGGCTGTCGCTACGAACCATTTGCGTGGTGTACGTGCGGAATGCCTCGATCGACTCGCGTAGCTTAGCGCCTCGCCGAGTGATGGGATTGAGCATGACGGTGGTGGGGGCGTTCATATCGTCCTTGCGAGCCACATCGTTGGGATTGGCATCCTTACCGTCAGCCTCTTGAGCTATGAGGAGGCGCAACTGGTCTATCTCGTTGTAGAGCGAGTCGGCATAGGCGGTGAGCGCTAGCCCTTTGCGATACCAGGGCTCTGCTTTGCTAGGGTTTTTGGCATAAGCAGCTGAGAGCCCCTTCATGATGTTGTCATTGCTCTGCTGAGCTCCCTCAATGGTGTTCGTCAGACTGCGCTCCACGAGGACAAAGCCCGAGAGCACCTCCGAGGAGACATTGAGTGCTACCATCGCAATGAAGACGAGGTACATCAGATTGATCATCTTCTGCCTATTGCGGTTGCCACTGCTTCCTGCTGCCATAATGCCTAGATTGTATTAGATGAATAGCTATCGAGTAGATGAGGTGAGAAAAGCGATCTACTCTTGCGGCTCCTGTGGTGCGCCCGCATTGCGTGGTGCTTGGTAGGGCTGAGAGACGTAGTAGTCGGGACGTGCCGATGGGTACTCCTGCCGTGGAGCGTAGTAACTAGGCTCGTAGCCTCCCTGATAAGGACGACCCGCCATGCCAGGGGCGCCCATATTGACCGTCAGCGCCTCCAGGATGCGAGCGTAGACACGGTTTAGCTCAGAGAGCTGCATGGTCAAGCGCTCATTTTGCGTACGGAAGGTGGTACTGTCGATAGCGGAGTCTTGGTACATATTCTTAATATGCTCCAGTCCTTGGTTGATCTGGTCAATGGTAGCGACCTGTCCTGTGATGCTTGCCAGCTGCGACTCGTAG